>Ga0209702_10000094_pt1 | contig 154760 bp, 129 predicted proteins | sample FRY01_FD_187210 | JGI IMG/M metagenome (GOLD analysis project Ga0209702, IMG submission 187210) | Freshwater microbial communities from Lake Fryxell liftoff mats and glacier meltwater in Antarctica - FRY-01 (SPAdes) (version 2) | ecosystem: Environmental > Aquatic > Freshwater > Ice > Glacier...
TAAAAAGGTTTTACCAAGAGATATTGAGAATTTAGCAATTCAAACCGATAACGAGGAATAAAATGAAGAACCAAGAGTACGACTTTATAATTGTAGAAAGCTATTATCCAAGCAACACTAATGGCCTGCACATACATATTTACTAAAAAATAGATGGCTATAACACACGCTACACCCCAGTATAGGTTCTCGTTTTGGTCTATCGTTCGAACTGATCAAAACTATTTGTATTTTCGGAAAACAAATTCTAGTAAAAATCTGCACCGATGGTGTAGCGCTGACCGTTGTATGCCAGCAGAGCCATTCACTAAACAAACTACTTTGATAAATTCTGATAAAATCATTTGCCTAATAAAGTTTGGAAGTAAAACACATATGGAGCGTTTACTGAGAAAGGGTGAATTATACTTTAATATACCAAAAAAGTATAATGATTGGCATGCAGATGAAGCAGAGAGCAAATACCCCCGCTAACGCGCGATTATATCGCGTGGTCAATGAAATAAATTTAAGTCTAAGTCATTAAATCTATCTAATTCAACTGATATAAAATATGCTTCAAAAGACATAACCACACGATATAATCTTGCGTTGGCTATTTGAAAAGATTGACTAAAATCTAACCCAAAGATTCTTCTTCAATGAAATTTAAAAAGGCCTCTTTATAGTCTTCCAATTTCTTCGCTTTTTTCATCTTTTTAATCAGTCGATGAGCCGATTCGAAAACCAATTCAAAATACTCCCACAAATGACTCATTTTAAGGATTACATGTTTGTCGCCTGACAACTGTTGCGTGTATTCTGAAAGTAATTCATTGTGGAAGGCTTCAAACAACTCCATTCGATTTTCTGGGTACGAAACGGTATTCGACTTTATCATTAAAGGCAGACACGGATCCGAAATTAACCCTCTTCCTATCATCCAATGATCTATTGAAGGAAAACGTTCCTTTAATTCGTTAAAAGCAGATACAGATGTTATATCACCGTTGTAGTAGAGCTTATGATTTGTGTTTTCTATGCACCGCTGAAAAGAATCTAAATCAACGTCTCCTTTGTACAATTGCTTGCCTATTCGAGCATGAATTCCAATGTTTTTAATAGGATACTTTTCCAATAGTGGGAAAACATCCAAAATTTCCATGGGATGCTCATACCCCATTCTCATTTTCATTGAAACGATAATGTCGGATTCATTGTGAACGCGGTTTAAAATGTCATCAATTTTCGGGGCGTTGCAAATCAATCCAGATCCCATTCCTCTATTCGTTACCATTGGATAAGGACAACCTAAGTTCCAATTGAGTTCCTTGTATCCTAAATCTTTAACGTAATTGGCAACAAATAGAAACTCATCCGCATCATTTGTCATGATTTGGGGAATCACGTTGATATCCAGATTGTTTTTAGGATTTAAATCACGTTCGTAAACGGGTTTAATGACAAATTTTCCATCTAACCGAACGTATGGAGCGTAAAAGACATCAATTCCGCCAAAATATCGCTGAAATGCATTCCGAAAACGATAATCGGTAAAGCCCTGAAGTGGCGAAGAAATTAATGTACAATCCATATTATCTATTAACCTGAGTTTCATTTTAACTCTTCATTCAGAATTCATTTTGAATCAAGAATTTAGAGGCATGTTTATGAGTAATAACAAGCTGTTTCATAATTTTCTAAATGAGTCGCAAAATTAGATTTCACCTATAAATATACACCTTCTTCGTTAAACTTCTTAAAATTAGCCCGCTATTTCTGCATCAGTTTGCCTCGAATCTGAACATTTATTGGCGTTCTGAACAAAGTTTAGAGTCAAACTCAGGTTATTGCCTACAAATATAAGAACCAGAGTTCGATTCTAAACAAGTAACAAGGTCTTTAATTATTTGTAATTATCTCTAATTAACAATTACCTTTGAGTATCTCAAAAGGTAAAATCAAAAGCAATACACATGGAGCAACACCAATTTCTAGCAAAAAATGTCTTTACGAACTTGAAAAATTTAAACGCGGAATTTGATAAAAATCCAGTTCACTATTTTTCTGAAGCCGACTTTAATGTTGTACTTCAACGCGCAGAATATTTTGGAATTGGAATCTATACCATTGAACCTCGATTCAACGGCGCACCTGTTGAAGTTTCTAATCACGAGAAATTCAAGAAAAAAGCGACGGATGCTAAATGGTATAACAAAGCCTTTTTAACATCTAAGCATATCCAACCAGGAATGGAATATTCCGCGACTTACAAAGTTTCTGCAAAGTTGTTGGCGAGGTAAAATTTCGATTTAGATTGACGACGATATGAAACTCATAATACTTTTAACCACTCTGCTTCTCACTTTAATTTCGTGCAATAAGCATAACTGACAGACTTGCACCAAGACAATTGGTGGATTTACAGGAAATATAACTGCTGAAGAGAGAGAGGTTTGTTAAGATGATGAAGCTGCTAATCTCGAAGCATCTTCTTCCGGAACTACCGTTTGGTCGTGTGAATAAGCGCAGGGTAAAAACATCGTTTTCAATTGCTTCAAATATTGTATATTGTTCCTAATAATTGACATCAAATGAAACCTGCCACATGTCTGATAGCCAAAACAGGATTAATGAATTAATGGAAAAAATGCAGTTGCAACTAGACCAGCAAGCTGTTTTTTCAAAAGAAATCGATGCGCTAAAAGCCGAAGTCGAAAAAGTGAAATAGGGGAGCGCCTGAATTTGGAAATTAAACTTTCATGTTTGGCGCGTCAATCCGCATAAAACGTGCATAAATCATATGGCAATTTAAGTTAGGAACTAAATAAAATGTCGTATTTTGCAGAAAGTAGACTTACAATCGCAAAAAAAATCTTTAAATTCCGATGAAAAAGTACCATGCGCTCCTGTTTTTATCCATCACAGGTAAATCTGGATGTGGAAAGTCTACTTTGTTGTATATCCTCTCTACTCTGGATACCGACTATGGCGGAGAACTATTAATCGACAACCAATCTATGAACAATAAAACCGATGAGGAATTGGCCTTAGTGCGTAATGAGAAGATTGGATTTGTCTTCCAATTTCATTATTTATTGAACGAGTTTAGTGTCCTGAGAAATGTCATGCTTCCCGGTTTTAAATTGAATAAACTCTCTCAAGAAGAATTAGAACATCGGGCCTACGGTTTATTAGTCAAGCTTGACATTGAAAAATTAGCGCAAAAAATGGCCTACCAACTTTCTGGTGGCGAAAAACAAAGGGTGGCTATCGCACGGTCGATGATTAATGAACCTCTTATTCTCATGTGCGACGAACCCACCGGTAATTTAGATAGCAAAAATACGGATAGCGTTTTTGAGATTTTTAATGAATTGGTGCATTCTTTTAATAAAACACTACTTGTGGTGACTCACGACCTAAATTTTGCAGATAAAACCCAGAGAATCATCACCATGCAAGATGGAAGAATTCAGTCTTAAATTTCTGATAAATGTTACCAAGAAAACTTCCGAATCCTTGTCAAGCAAACTTTGAAGCTGAGCAATGATGCGCATGGAAAGAAAATTACATTTTTGCTGAAACCAATATTGAGGCACTAAATTTCTATAAACTCAGTGAGATCAATTCTGCAATCTCAATATTTCATATTTTTTTTGAATTTGCAAAATAATGAGTTTAGCGACCTTACGAGTAAATATGGAGAAAGATCCCTCAAAATAGAATAAACTTTAACAATAAATCAAACCGATTAGACCCCGCGACTGAAAAAAAACTAACTGATGTTCTTTATGCAGAGTCAGTTAGGACTCGTTGTGGCCATCATTGCTTTTCATCCGCTCATCGTTTTTGTCCTCACCAGCAAAAAAATGGACGCCAATCAAAAAGGAATTCTTGGAGGAATTGGCGGGTCTGTCTTTGATTATCGCAGGTGTTACAGGTTTCGATTTCAATCCGCCCTCTGTGGAGGAATAATCTGAGCAAACCAATCAAAAGGCCTACATCTTTTATATGTCCAACTCCAAGCGAAACTATTTCATCTCTCTTTCCCCTTCTTCACTTCGCAAACTTGTAATGCCCGATAATCTTGTGGCTAAACAAGCAGTCTTCTAGTACTTGCCCTGAACCAATGTTATGCACGATTTGATAGCGGGTGTTGTCTTTGTTTTTGATGTTCGACACGATGCCGATGTGTGTAATTGCGCCACGCAAATTCCAACAAACAATATGTCCAGGCACGTAATCATCGGCTTTGTCGGTGATTTTTAGTTCTGTGCCTTTGCGCGAAAAGTACTTCATGAGGTTGGGTACACGACGATGGTCGATGTTTTTATCGGGTTTTTTGAGTCCCCAGATTTTTGGGTAAATACCGAAATTCGCCTTCATGTCTTCGTGAACTTCTTTTTGTAGGTCGATGCCCATTTTTCTATAAGCGCGTATCACTACGTCTGTGCATACACCTTTGTCTGCAGGTACATCGCCATTGGGGTAGGGAATAGAAAAATACGAAGGGTCGTAAATCACTTTTTGAAAGGTAAGTAGGTAAGCAGAATCGGCCAGTTTTTCGTGGAAAGTAGCGTTTGGATTCGGTTTTATAAAAGCTTCTGGTGCAGAACTTGTAGTATTGCAGTTCCATAGCAAAACGCCAAGTAAAGGTAAAAATGAGAGATTTAATAAGCTTGTTTTCATGCGGAGTTAACGATGAAAAATATAAAATGTTGTGTTTGGATAGAGTAGTGGTTTCCAACTTAGTTATTTTAACAGTCATTAAAAATACAAGGAAACCTATCATTATTCAGAGGTAATTTTACGACACAAAAACGACTAGCGACTTTCATTTTCATCTCTTTTAGCCTTACATTATTTAAAATTTTCCAATTTCAACAGGGTTACAAGAACATATTAAATCTTTCGCAACACGAATAAGCATATTGAAATTTTACTATATTTGGCTGATTGAGAGTAATTTAGCTACACTATTTCTTCTTTTTTTTCTGGCTTGAGCAAATTTTTATGGGAGAATGATTTTTGGCTGTGCCATTAACAAATCACAGAACGAGTAAAATTTTGTTTAGTCAACCAAGGTGAAAGAAATTATAAAATGTGGAGTCCAGAAACCACTTGAAAAAACGGGGCGATACTGAAAAGCCTTATGAGTAGGAAAAGATTTAAAATAGAAAACATGAGAAATGTTAAAACGATTTTCGCATTTATTTTCACCTTAACATTTAGTTTAGGGTTAAATGCAAAAAATGAAATTAAGAAAACAGCAGAAACTGTGTTTGCATTTGCGCAAAATATGGAATCATTTGATGAAGATATTCTTAAAGCAGAAATGAAACAATTGTCAACTATTGAAAGAGTGAAACTTGTTAAAATGTCGATTGCAGACGTTAAGCAAGCTCAACTTTCTGGTGCCACTTCGCCTTCTGTAGGGTTGTATGTTTTAGCTGTTTTACTTCCGCCTGTTGCTGTTGGTATTCATACGAATTGGGGTATGCCAACTGTGTATAATGTTTTATGGACATTTTTAGGGTATGTGCCCGGTGTGATTCATGCTTTTGTTGTTCTAGGACGTTAAAAGTATATTCCACCTGCATCAAATATTAAAAAGGAGGAATGTTGCGCAGCCTTAGCTTCCAACTTCGTCTTTATAACTTATTGCTCAGGGTTGAATAGATGCAGATCAGTCTTAGACGCTCTGTTTGAATATCGCGCAGCGAGTAGTGGAGTTATCTGTACTCAATGATTTTATACCGATGATGGTTGGAAATGTCGCATAAATAGTCTTTTAAATATTTATCGTCATTAAACCTAAAATGTATTAGTTGCTTTGTGCACAGCAAGTCATTCCAAAACGGAGTGACTTGTTTTTTTTACTAAGTTTTTTCAATCTTCTTGCCTCTTCCCTCAATGTCTTTCATGCTTTAGACGAGATATTTGTGCTCGTGTTGCTGCCCTGATGGGGTCCCATAAACCTAATTTGACATTCAATGAAGATTTGTCAAATTCTCAAAATTTTATTTTTTTTGTTCAACACTAAAATCCAAAAGTAGTGGCAGGAACATATTCGCAAATCTGCATTCAGACAATATTCGCAGTAAAGGGCAGACAAAGTTTGATTCATGCATCGTGAGAAGAAGAGCTATCTAAATACATAACGGAATTGTAACAAATAAGGGTCTAAAGCTCGTAGCAATCAATGGCATAGCTGATCATAGCCACATTTTCATCGGCACGTGTACTGATTGTTGCTTATCAGATTTGGTCACAAAGCTTCACAAAGTTCTACTGCTGCTTAGCCCCGCCAGATCCTTTTGATTTCTTCTTAAAGAATTTCTTCTTTCCACCTCCGCCAGAACGTACTTCCCACGCTGGACTGTCCCCTAATTCTTCAGGACAGTTGGTTTTATCAAGCACTCTTTCTATGAGCTTCTCTATGCGGTCCATGCGCTGCATATCTTTCGGGTTTACCAAAGTAATTGCCTCTCCCTTGGTGTTGGCACGCGCTGTTCGTCCAATACGATGTACATAATCTTCAGCATCGTGAGGCACATCGTAGTTGATTACCAAGTTGATGTCTTTGATGTCGATGCCTCGGCTAAGCACATCCGTAGCTACCAAAATACGCGTGTTCTTAGATCGAAATGAAGACAAAACCTCTTCACGTTGCGTTTGGTCTAAGTTAGAAGAAATACCTTTTGCAGGAATTTTATTTTGCCTTAACTCACGGATGATTTCATTCACTTTTTCTTTCGCCGAAGTGAAAATAATGATGCTCGAATAATGCTCACGTTCTTTGAGTAACAACGGAATCAATTTCGGCTTTTGATTGTCATAACTTAAGTAAACACGTTGCGTAACGCCTTCAGCAGGTTTGGAAATTGAAAGTGTGATTTCTGCGGGATTGTGCAACAAAACTTTCGCCAAAGAGCGAATAGAACTAGGCATTGTCGCACTAAACAACAAGTTCTGGCGCTTCATTGGCAAAAAGGACATGATTTGATTGATGTCATCGCTGAAACCCATGTCGAGCATGCGATCCGCCTCATCGAGAACCAAATGTTTTACATGAGAAAAATTTACCTTGCCCATTTTCAAATGTGAAAGCAATTTGCCAGGCGTGGCCACAATAATATCGCATCCCTCATTGAGCGCATCGGCTTGTTTGTTCCACAATTTGGCATCACCGCCTCCACCATAAATGGCCATGGAATTCACAGAAATAAAATAAGACAATCCTTGTATTTGTTGCTCAATTTGAACAGCCAATTCACGCGTAGGTACTAAAATTAAAGTGTCTACAAAATTGTCTTGTTTGTCGGCTAGCTTATTTAGAATAGGTAAAACAAAGGCCGCTGTTTTTCCTGTGCCCGTTTGAGCACATCCAATCAAGTCACGATTTTCCATGATAACTGGTATGGCTTGTTCTTGGATAGGTGTAGCATGTGTGAATCCCATCCAGTTGATTGCCTCAAGTAATGAGTCGTTGAGCCCGAATGAATTGAAGTGTTTTTTCGGAGTCTCTTGTTCGTTTTCAGTCATGTGGCAAAGATATGACAATCTAAAACACAAAAAACCTCCGTCAACCGAACTTAACGGAGCCATCTCATGACTTGAAAAAGATAGATGAAAATAACAAGTAATTCCAAGCCTGCCTCTTCTTAAAACACCAACCGCTTAATATATCCGAAAATCTTTTGTTCCCCACCTCCCCACTTACACGCCTATCAACAAGTTCTTTACAATTCACAATGCTATTAAATATTTTGAAAAAAATTTGTTTTTCTAAAAAACAAATTCTAAATTTGAGAACACAAAATAGATTTCATGTTGCATAAGTTACAAGGCTGCTCACCCCCCCGTTCGTGTTCGAAAAATTCACGCAACCGGGCTTGTTCCTTAGCTCTAAATCCCACAACGATGCACTTTATTTAAACACAACGTACACCACAGTTCAACACCAAATCCATGAAAAACATGTTCATTACTTTCAAAAAATACACGTAATTTCCAATGGCGACCCTCCCTAAACCAATGGGGTTGGCTTTATCCCAAAACAGCTACACAAGCGCTCAAACTTCCAGCCTTGTAGGAGGTGAATCTTTTCTTAAAACAATCTTATCTTTTGAATAAACCTGTTTTTTATATCTTTATGGGGCTGTGGCTTTGCAGTACTTTCAAAAATTCCATTCAAGCACAAGAGAACTTAGTGCCCAATGGGAGTTTTGAAGAGTATTATAATTGCCCCAGTTACGCTGAGGGTTTTTATATTAATGCTTGTAAATATTGGACATCACCAACTTTGGGAAGTCCTGATTATTTAAATGCTTGTAGTGTCGATTTCGACTCATCGTTAAATACTTATTTATTTAGTGTGCCTCAAAATGCTGCTGGTAATCAATTTGCTGAAGATGGTGACGCTTATGCTTTCTTGTACTTAGGACAAACCGATAATTATAGTCAACCAGCTTATTGTGAATATATTCAAATTGAGCTAGTTAAACCATTGGAGGAAGGAAAATTATATAACTTAAAATTCTACGCTCATAATCCAGGAATTCGATGCACTAACACAATAGGTGTTCTTTTTTCTCAATATGAGATAAATGAACAACATCAGACACTAATTCAAAGTGAACCGCAATTTATGAGTGATTCCAATATGTTTTTTTGCGATACAAATAAGTGGTACGAATTGAATTATACATTTTTTTCTGATGGAAGTGAGAGGTACATGACGATTGGGTTGTTTAAAGAAGGCAGCGAAATAAATCAAACTGACTACCAAGGCAATATTTTGCTTAATGAGAATATTGAGGCTTTATTTTACATCGATAATGTCTCGCTTAACGAATTAGATTTTGCCTTACCTAATGTATTTACACCGAATAATGATGACGTAAATGATTATTTTAGTTTTACTGATTTATCAAAGACTTTAGAAAAGTTGACCATATTAAATCGTTGGGGTAGTATAGTTTATCAGTCGGATGATGTTTTTTTTTGGGATGGTAAACACCAACAAACACCCTGTGCAGACGGCGTCTATTATTACATACTTGAATTTAAGCAGTATACAAAAAAAACAGGTTTTGTTCATTTGATAAGATAAAATATTATTATTATGAAACGATTATTTTATTATCTTTTTACTCTATCAGTTAGTTTGGTAGCTGTAAATCAAGCTTTATGCCAAGGGGGTGCTGCAACTAATGCATTTAACGGAGGCTACCTAGGCTGGAATGCTTTTAGTGCAGCCAACCCTCTCACCATCCGCACCAACAATCTAGCCCGGATGTATATCAACGGCGACATTGGTTTGACTTCTGGTTTTGTAGGCATAGGAACCACCAATCCTCAGTTTAGACTTCACATTGAAGGCAGTCAAGTTGCCACAGGGTCAGGTTGGACAAGAGCGATAATGATATCCAATGATGGTCAAATGATTGCCACCAAAAAAATGGTGAAGCAATAAACATCTTTTTATAGAATTTTAGTAAATCAGGGTAGGCAACTATCCTGATTTTTTTGTGCAATGCTGCTGAACAAAACTTAACAATCTAAAACACAAAAAACCTCCGTCAACCGAACTTAACGGAGGTTTGAAAAACAATCTGTCGTTAAAAATTAGCTCTTAAGGAAAGTATGACATTCCTTCCGGGAGCTACCAGCCCAGAGCTATATGGCCTGTATCTTTGGTCTGTAAGGTTTTCAACGCCAGCGCTTAAAGCCAAATTAGAGTGAAATTGATACATCATTTTGAAATTCAAGGTGTACCAACTTGGCGAGTAAGGATTGCCATTGTCATCTTTTGCATAAATTACAGCTTTCTGTCGTTCTTCTTCATTCAAATTGTCATGAGAAACCTCAGCGGAATACACTGCATATACTTGCATTTGAAGCTTCCCAGCGTTGTAAGTCAGTCGTGTGATTCCAAAAGCAGGCGCTGCGTGCCTTGATGCAGATAAGCTACCGTTGTCCATTTCTTCATTGCCCAATTGATAATTGTATCTTGTCGAAATGCCAAATCCAGCAGGTAATTTAATTTCTATACCTGCATTGAATCCGTAAACAGTCGCATACGCGGCATTTTGAATGGCAAATGACTTTCTCATTTCACCATCATACAAGATGCTGTCCTGTCCATTTACTTGAAAAGCGCGTCGCACCAAAGCATTATCTAAATAAGTGTAGTAGCCCGATACATCAATTTTTACCAAATCCTTGAATATTTTAGAAATGTTCAGTTCCCCATTGTATGCGTATTCTGCATTAAGGTTGGCGTTCGGTAGCACAACATCGTTGGCGCCAAAATCGAAAATTTTACCGATGTCATCTACATTTGGAGCGCGGAAACCAGTGCCTCCGCTTAAACTGATTTTTGTCGTTTCATCGGGTTTGTAAACCAACCCAAAGTTCCCCGTTATTGCAGCATTGTTCAAGTTGGCTGTTGTGAAATCGAAGGGATAAAACGCCAAATTTCTAGTGAAATCAGATTGAATAGAAAAAACATTATAGCGAATCCCCGCCTGAACAATGAGCTTCTCTGATACTTCGTACTGATAGCTGAGATAAGCGGCATAACTCGACCATTGCGATTGTGGATAGCGGTCTGCAACAAGCATCGGACTGCCATCACGGATGTCAACGGCCGAACCGATTGATTTTACATCATTTAAGATGTATTCTATACCGTAAAAGAAATGGTGCCTGTTGACCTTTTTTTCAAAATCCACATTTGCAGAATATGCCATCACCTCCTCTTGTTGTGTTCGCAAGCGATGGTGATTGAACCTTCGGTCTATGCGACTTTCTTCAAAATATTGCTGCGCCAAACGAACAGACATTTGATCGAAAATTTTGTTAGACTTGGAGAAGTTGATAGATAGATTATTCATCATCCATTTTTGAGGACCATAATTCCAAACTGCCGAAGAAGGAAGCCCATTTGCTTGTTGTTCAATCATACGGTCATAGCGCGAATATTCCGATGTTTCAGAATAGTGGAATCCATATTGGAAATCCCAATTTTGGTTTGGACTGAACCGAATTTTCTGCATCAAGTTGAATTGGTTGTAGCCCGTTGGATTTTGAATTAAAGGATTTTTATTTTCGAATACGCCGTCTACGCTATCTACCCGCTGCACATAAAATACTTTAAGATATTCATCAGGCCCCTTGGTCCCCATCCGCAAATCGCCAAATTTATTGTGTGAAACACTGCTTACCATTGCCCATTTTTTCCATCCCATGTTGATGTGGAAATGATTGGTCAACTCATTGTTTGCAGAGGCAGTTCTAGCGGCTGCTCTTCCCGCTATCAGAGGCTTCCCATTCATTGATAACTGAGGCGTTAAGGTTCTAAAACTCATCACTGCGCCAATGGCATCACTCCCATAAATTATGGAGCCTGGCCCAAAAAAGACCTCTGTGTTTTCTATTGCAAACGGATCAAGCGAAATTACATTTTGGATATTTCCACCTCGAAAAATTGCCGTATTCATCCGCACGCCATCAATGGTGTAAAGCAATCTGTTGGTCGAAAAGCCACGAATCATGGGGCTTCCACCACCTTGTTGACTTTTTTGAACAAACACTTCGCCCGAACTTGCCAATAAATCCGCTGCTGTTTGTGGGTTTTGAAGCGCCACATCCTCAGACGAAATTATCGAAATTTTTGATGGAATATTTGAAGCGGATTGATTCCAACGCGTTGCAGAAACCACAACCTCGTCAAATTGTGTGGAGGTTGCAGTCATTCTCATCTTGAAATTCAGGGCTTCTAATTCTGCAAAACTGCGCTGCTCGGTTTTATATCCCAACCTGCGAATAGTGATTTTCTCAGTACCTCTGAAACTACTTATGTCGGCTTCACCATTGGAATTCGTCGTTACGAACGCGCGTGGATTGTCACTCGATAAAGACGCTGCGTCAAGTAAGTCGCCAGTTTCCCGATTGGAAATTGTCACAATCTGTGTCAAGGCTCCTTGAGCAATGAACACAAGGATACATAAAAGAATGTTTTTCTTCATGATTAATATTTAGTTTAAGATGAAATTTAACGGTTAGGTCGAATCAACTAAATATTTTGAGGGGGAGGGGAGGGTGGAGGGATTAAAAAATTTAAGATGCTTGCTTTGTACCTGAATTTTTTTTGCTCGAATTCTGCCACATTTGTAATGCCTCTGAAACAAAAATTATCCTCTACGAAAAGCGATTTTATAAATGATTTTAAATAATCATGCTTGCTTTTTTGCGTGGAATTGTTTTTAAAATTGTCTCCGAGTAGATGCTGTAGTTTACAGTTTAATTCGGTTTCTGCTCTGTCCAGCCAACACCAATAATAAACACTATCGTCGTGATGCGCTGTTTCAACAATATCGTAAAAATCGCCCAGATATTGAAATTCTCCGGAGTGTTTCCATCGAAGTTTGCTTTCTGTTTCGTCTTTGGTAAATTTCAAAAGCACCAATTCGCTCTTATCTATTCCAGCAATCATTTTCCATTTAACTTCCTTGCGGATTTGGCGTTGCTGATTTTTGAGCCCAATGAAAACTACAGAAACAGGAATCAATAATGCGCCAAGCAAAACAATGCTAAAAAATCGATACTTCAATTTCTGGGTTTTCATACTGCTGCAAATGTAATGGTTTTCACATTCCAATAAGTAGCAACGCAGATACTTAAATAAAGTTAAATTCTCATTAAAATGGAGACTTCCAATCCGTGTAAAATGATTTTGGCACAATACTTGAAACTATAATTCTATTGTTTTTTCATAAGCAGGTTTATAGTTAGAAGAAAGGTGGGCACAAAGTTGTCCACCTTTTTTGTGCCAGTAATTACAGTTTTATTTCCTACAATACGATTAGTTTGATGGTGTAAGATTGCGTGTTGTCAGAGAAATTTAGATAGTAAACACCTTGACTCATATTAGCAAAATCACTCAAATTAATTTGATTTTGATTGCTTATTTGATCTTCGCCTAGCACCGCAATTTGTTGTCCGACATTATTGAGCACGGTGAGTACTAGCTTATCCAAATGCTCGGGAATAGTAATCTTTATTGGTTCATTTGAGTTGGCAGGATTTGGGTAAACCAAGATATCAGAAAGTGTATTTGAGTTATTTTCTATGCCCAATATACCAGATACATTGATGTTGTCAATAATGATGTTGTTCGAGAAATCAGATGCTGTATATTCAAATTTGAAACGAACATTTCCACTGGTTTGAGCGCCAGTTAAGCTAAACGATGCTTCGCTCCAAACTGAGTTTTGACTAGGCGTGAAACTGTTGTGTCCTAAACCATTGTTAATCAAATCCATTCCCGTTAAGGTTTCTCTCAATGACCAAGTTTGTCCGCAATTGGTTGAAACAAAAATTCGCAAACGCTCACTCATATCAGAAACTGCTGTTGCATTGGTCGCTGCTGCAAAAGCAAAAGATACATTTACGTTGCTTGTGTTGGATAAATCGAATGACGGAGTGATAAATTCGTCTGTGTTTCCACCCAAACGATTCTGATAAAAGAATTCATTTGAGAATGGCAGAAAATTGGAGTGAGGTGAAGCATTTCGGAGAATGATTGCCTTACTTCCACCAACACCCACGTTGTTTTCTATGTTCCATGTGGCTTCATTGTTTTGTGGATTGAAAATTAAATACATCGCTTCATTTTCATTGTCGAAAGCAAGAGTTTTTGGTCCATTGAAGTCTCTATAATCAGGTGAAACGAAAATGTAGTTGGTTTCTGTTCTTGTATGTGTGCCTTGATCATCTACAACTGTGAGTTGAACCGTTTTCCATCCAGGTGTGCTCCATGAAACACTTGGGTTTTCGTTCGTTGATGTTGGTGTGTTAGATTCTGGAAATTCCCATAAATAGCTTTCATTTCCAACGATTCGCCAAGAATGATTGCTTATCAGGATGGGTGTATTCATGCACACCGTTTTAATGTTGCTGTTGAAGTCGGCAATTGGCTCACAGGTGATTGGCACATCTAAATCGCCCAATGTTAAATCCAAATTATATTCATTCCATAGGGCGTTGCGTCCTGAAATGGTTGAATATAGAATGTTGCGCATAAAATCTACCTGTCCTTGAGTAAACATAACTGAACAATAGGAGTAGTCCATATAATTCTGAACATTGTCCAGCTCATTGTCGCAGGTCATTCCATTCAAATTACAGCTTGTCCATCCAATAGTGTTTGGCGTATCTTCTATTCCATCATCTAAAAGACAGTTATTCAATAATTCTGGCTCGTTGGTTGAACCCCATGTGTGCGCTAAGCCCAACCAATGACCAATTTCATGAGTGAGCGTGCGAGAATTGGACGTGTTTGAGGTTCCCGAATCACCTATAAAATTGTGTCGGATAATGATGCCATCTCGCCAAAATCCAGTGCCCTCAACAGAAGATGGGTAATAGGCGTAGCCAGCAACTCCATTTTCCATTGAGCGAACTACCCAAACATTCAAATAGCGTGTTCTTGGCCATGAATTGAGCTTTGAGTAGTCGTCGCCAATATTGGTTTCGTTGCTGAAATATCGGTTGACTCCATTGCTGCAATTTCCAAAAGGATCGAAACGCGCCAATTCGAATTTGATATTAGCATTTCCTGCAATTTCTTGAAATTCAAAGACTATAGCAGCCGTATCTGTATTTAGTTTTTGAAAATCCTCATTCAAAATTTGAACTTGACGGTAAATTTGTTGATCTGAAATATTTTCATTGCCATATTGATGAACAACATGAAAAACAATTGGAATGACGATCGTAGAATCATTTGATTTTGTGCTTAGAACTGTCATTTTTCGCATCGCTCTGTAAGCCTCTGCAATTTCGGGGTGAAGCAATTGTAATTCAGCCTCTTTGTGATGAGTTCCGCAATTGAAATGGTCGTGTTGTGCCAAAGACATACTCAAAAAGCCAAACGAAAGAAAAAGGGTTAATACGGATTTCATAATGTTGATTTTTAGTTATGCCAAAGTTAGATTGGGAAATAAAAATATTCTATGAGTATTTAACCAATTTTTCCGAGAAAATAACAACTCTGAAGAACCTCATGAAAGTTTAACACAAAAAACACATTGTTTTTTATGGAGAGACCCACATTCTCAGTACTTTTGTGCCTAATTTTTTAACAATAAATACAAATACAAAGAATGAGTGCATTAGGAAATCACATTTTGGTTGAGTTTAGTGGTTGTACACCTCAAATTATGAACGAGGTTTCAACGATTGAAAAAGGTATGGTTGACGCAGCTATTAAGGCTGGAGCAACTGTAATTAATTCAACTTTTCACCATTTTTCTCCATATGGGGTTTCTGGTGTTGTGGTGATTCAAGAAAGCCACTTGGCAATTCACACTTGGCCTGAATATGGCTATGCTGCTGTCGATTTGTTCACTTGTGGTGATATTGACTCTTGGATATCTTTTGATTACTTGAAAGAGGTTTTTCAAGCAAAAAATTATTCTGCTATTGAATTGCGTCGTGGTTCTCTCAGCCTTTTGGAACGTTTGGATTTTGATTTAACAACCATGCGCGAAGAAGCGAAAGTGCGCAACAATCCTGAATTTTATACACGCAACGTTTGGTTTACTGATAAAGACGATAACCAAGCACTTTCTTTGAGATATACAGGTGAAGTTTTTCATGATGTGCAGTCGCCATTCCAGCGAGTGAAGATATTAGAATCTTACAAATACGGTAAAATGTTGACCTTGGACGACATGGTGATGACTACTGAAAAAGATGAATTCCATTACCACGAAATGATTGCTCATCCCGCCATGTTCACGCACGGAAATGCTAAAAATATTTTGGTTATTGGTGGTGGTGATGGTGGAACGGTGCGCGAATTGTTGCGTCATGATGTGGTAGAAAAAGTTACTATGGTCGAAATTGACGGCGAGGTAATACATGCTTGTAAAAAGTTCTTGCCAAACATTGCAGCGTCCTTTGATGACTCACGTTTGGAACTCATTGTTGGCGACGGAATAGAGTATGCTGCCAATGCACAATCTGAGGCTTACGATTTAATTTTAGTGGATGGCTCTGACCCAGTCGGGCCTGCCGAAGGTTTGTTTTCTGTGAAGTTCTTCAACGACTGTGCCCGCGCTTTGAAGCCTGGTGGAATCTTATTAACTCAAGGCGAATCACCAAAATTTAACGACAAAGTATTTACTGAATTGAACAGTACTATTGCTGATATTTTTGGGAAAGAAAATACTTACGTGAGTTTGTTCTTCGTTCCAACTTACCCGACAGGTATGTGGAGTTTCCAATACGGCGTAAAAGGCGATTTGAATCCAAAAGTTTTGAAAAACGTTGATGAAGTTCGCGCTTTCACTGAAAAACACAATTTGCGTTACTACAACGAAGAAATCCACGTGGCAAGCTTTGCTACACCTGGTTTTGTTAAGGAATTGTTGAAGTAACTTTTACTAAAAATAATTGAAACCATCGGTCGGAAGATTGATGGTTTTTTTAATGTTTCCGCTCAAAGAATTATTTCAAAGTTGAATAATGTGTATTTCCCCAATTTTATACTCTTTGCGTTTCTTTCTGACTACTTTTTCTAACTTTGTGGTCAAATTTATTGTTTACATCAAGTTCAAACCACTAAAAACGCTAAAAGATAATCTACTTGCTTTGAATCGTTTGGATGAGTTGTTTGATGCACCGATTGAAAAATTCTTATGTCGATAATTTTATGTCGTTGGGCTCAATTTAATATCAAAACATGTCACAAACCAATTTCGACCCCAATGGTGTGGGGGTAACCAATGGTAATCTTTTTGGATTCCCATATTCCATTGAAGAAGCAGAATTGATTATTATTCCCGTGCCTTGGGATGCTACTGCGTCTTTTGGCAAAGGCACTTCAAATGGTCCGCAACAAATTTTGGATGCTTCGCCGCAGTTAGATTTTTATCATCCCCGCTTGAAAGATGCTTACAAAACCAAAATTGCCATGCTTCCGATTAACGAGAATTGGAAGAAACGCAATGATGTTTTCTGTACATTGGCCATGGAATACATTAAGTTTTTGGAATCTGGCGGGAAATTGAAAGAAAGCATTGAATTTCAAACGTTTTTGCAAGAAATTAACGACGCACACCGCGAACTTACCGATTGGGTGAAAGAAACAGCTACTACTTTTTTGAAGCAAGGCAAATTCGTAGCGATTTTGGGTGGAGAGCATTCAACACCGCTCGGATTGATTGAAGCTTTGGCAGAAAAAAACGAGTTTGCCATTTTACAGATCGACGCCCATGCAGATTTACGCGATGCCTACGAAGGATTTTCTCAATCGCACGCCTCAGTGATGTTCAACGCGATTCAGTTGCCCAATGTATGCAAATTGGTGCAAGTTGGCATCCGCGACGTGGCCCAATCTGAAGTGAATCTCATTGCCTCCAATCCCAAAATTCATACTTTCTTTGATTGGGACATAAAAAATGCTGAATTTGATGGGAAAACATGGGCGCAACAAGTGACTGAAATAATCTCAGTGCTTCCCGATAAAGTGTACATTTCCTTTGATATCGATGGCTTGAGACCTGAACTTTGCCCGAATACCGGAACGCCAGTGCCAGGTGGATTTTCTTTAGAACAAGTGAATTATCTGCTTTTTGCTTTGGCTGAATCTGGAAAAAAAATCATCGGGTTTGACCTCAATGAAGTGGGCGACGACCCTTGGGATGCCAATGTAGGTGCCAGAGCCCTGTGGAATTTGTGCTGCAGCACCTCATTATCAAAGTTCTCCAAGAACTCTTGACCAACGCAAAACCTTTTCAAGCCGCTCTGGCATCGGGTGCTGCTTTTACCGTTGGCGGACTTTTACTAGTAGTGGTATCTTGAGTGGCTCCAATCTCCAATGTCGAATATAGGCTTTAAGGGTTTTCGCTCTTATTTCTTGTGGTTTTGAGCGCAATATCTGCCAAAACAAGTGGGTCGAGTATACCTAAAGCAATAGTGAGAATTACGATTGAGGAACGGTTGCCATCAGGCTTTCTGCATTAGTTGGTCATCTTTTTGGTATAAATGTTTAATTTTATATTTAAACATTAGCGTACTCCGACATATTTTATAGAGTGGTAAGTCATTTACCACTCATTTTCTCCTTCATGTGAGTAATTTGCAATTATATCAGAGTTCATTTGCTGCACGCTGTCAAAGCGCTCCAATAATCTCTAACCGCTGCTGTAATCCACTCAACCCTTACTTCTTTTTTACTTCAAATAAATCCAAACGTCGGTCTTTCAAGTTTTTCACGCTGCCAAATTCATGCAATTCTTTGAGTAGGTCTAAATCCACATCGGCAATTAAGGTCATTTCATTGTTTGGAGTGGCCTCAGCTTTAATTCCGTTGGTGGGAAATGAAAAGTCACACGGTGTAAATACCGCAGATTGCGCATATTGTATATCCATGTTATGCACGTTTGGTAGATTGCCCACAGAACCAGCGATTGCTACATAACATTCGTTTTCTATTGCTCGAGCTCTTGCGCAATTCCGTACACGATAATAGCCGTTTTGTGTATCGGTCAAGAAAGGCACGAAGAGTATGGACATACCCTGATCGGCCAAAATTCTACTCAACTCCGGAAATTCGGCATCATAACATATCAATATGCCAATTTTCCCGCAGTCGGTGTCGAATACTTGAATGCCGCTTCCTCCTTGCATTCCCCAAACTTTTGCTTCATCAGGGGTTACATGGATTTTCTCATAACTCTCAATCGTTCCGTCTCGCTTGCAAAGATAGCCAATGTTGAACAATTTATTATCCTTCAATTTGGGCATACTACCCGTGATAATATTGATATTGTAAGAAATCGCAAATCCAGAGAATCGCTCCACAATTTCATCTGTGTATTTGGCCAATTCTCGAATGGCTTCTGGTTCACTAAGGTGATTGTCTTTGGCCATTAGGGGCGCATTGAAAAACTCAGGGAAAAGCGCAAAATCCGAACGGTATCCCGAAACTGCGTCTATGAAGAATTCGGCCTGATGCATTAAACTATCAACATTGTCGTAAGGGCGCATTTGCCATTGAATCAAACCAAGTCTAATGATGGATTTGTTGCTGGAGGCCTTACTAGATGGTTTCTCATAGTAAATGTTGTACCATTTGAGCAAAACAGCATATTCTTGCGAAGCTTCGTCTCCCTCTAAATACCCTTTGAGTATTTTCGTCGGCTGAAAGTCATTCGAAAGCTGAAAATTCAACACAGGGTCGTGAATTTCTTTCTCTTTTACCTTATCGATGTACTGTTTTGGTGAGAGTGTGTCGGCATATTCATGAAAATTCGGAATTCTTCCGCCAAACGCAATGCCTTTCAAATTAAGTTTTTCACACAGTTCTTTTCGATAATCATAGAGTCTGCGTCCTAAACGTAAACCTCTATAGCCTGGTTGGATGAATACATCAATGCCATATAGCACGTCGCCCGCAGCGGTGTGAGAGTCAAACGTGTAATTTGCTGTGATTTTTTTATACGTGTGGTTGTCGTCAAAGCGACTGTAATCAACAATAATCGATAAGGCACAACCCACAAGTTCTCCGTTTACTTTAATCACTACTTGTCCATCGGCAAAAATGTTGATCAGCTTTTCTATGTGGTCTTCCTTCCAATAGGAGTTTGGCATGCTCGGATAAGAGGCCAACATCAATTCCTTGAGTGCTGGATAATCCTCCATTTTTAAAAATTCTAAATCTATTTTGTCAATTTGATTCAATTCCATAAATTATTTTTTGGTTTTCACAAGGTACAAAAAAATGATGATTCTTCGGATGATGCCTAGTAAATTTTATGTATTCAAATAAAATTTTCGTACTAGATAAGACACAATTCCATACTCGTTTTTAATTTTAGGAAATGCTGTGCTATCCAATCTTCTTTCGCTTTTGTCAATCTTTTTATAGGCGACGAAATAAAAATTCCAATCTGTGCAGCGCGCTCTTATATGATGAGTGAGATGTTTGCCTTGTTTATTTTTGTTCAAAAGTAAATTATTGACCTTATAAATATTGAGAGGGCAAAGCACAACACATCACCCTTCTCTTTTTAATCGTGAAGAAGAACTGTTGTTTTACGATTAGAATTTCTGCTGTAATTTTTGCTTTTTCTCCTACCAATACACCACCTGTTTCAAGGCTGTATTCCATGTTAAACCCAAATCTTTGTGATTGATTTTTTATTTCAATCGATAATCCGGCTTTTGTGTTGCCCCGTGAGGCTTCCATCAATCGGAATTCCACCATGTCGAAAACAGATTGATTGAAAAATACGATTATTATAATGGGCTTCTATGTAAAAATACATGCTTTTAATAGGTTGTAGATACTTTTTTTTACTAAGGTTCTCCGTTTGGAGTATTTTTCTCGTTTTCACTAATATCCGATATATTGCGTAGTTTATGGTAAGTTTGTATTTTGATTGCTCTAATAATTCTACTTTTACCCCAATTATTAAATTAAAAACAGATATCATGAAAATTTCATCTTTGTTCGGTCTTGTTGCTTTGTTAATGCTTTTTTTGGTTTCGAGTTGTTTGACCTGTGAGACAAAAGAATATACCTATGCTTTCACTGGTAAAGGCAAAGGTACGTTAACGGTTAAATACAACAACATCTTGTCGAAATACAGTGAAGAAGAAGATGGGCTGACTCAATTGGAGGAGCTGAATCAACATTATGATGAGTTAATCAACGACTACATCAAAGGTGATCAATTGGTGAGTGCATTCCCAAATGCTAAATTGAGTTCGAAAAGACTTTTTGAAGAAAATGGAAAACTTTGCGGAGAAGCTATTTATGAGTTCTCTAGTGCTGGAGAAGTACATTTATTCCAAACTGATACTAAAGGGCCTTATATGTACTTGTTGAATTCTATGTCTTTTGAAACAGTTTCTCAAACCAATGGTAAAGAAGGTCCTGAATACTTTAGCGTAATTTATTGGAGCAACAAACTCAAAAAACTTTCTTTTAGCACGAAAGTAGAAGAATTGGACGAAACAATGACTTCGCTACTTGCTATGTGGAAGTCTAAGCAAAAATAGTTTAGTTTTCTTGCCATTGTTCAAAGGACTGATCTAAGGCTCTGAGAAAGGTTTTGCTGTCTTGAGCGCCTGAAATCACATACTTATCATTAAAAATAAAGTAAGGAACACCTTGAACACCTACTTGCCGGGCTTCGTATATATCTTGATAGACTTCTTTAGAGAATGCGTTGTTTTGCAGCGCATTTTTTAATTCGGTCTCATCAAAACCAAGCGTTTTTCCAATGTTGACTAAAGTGGATTCATCGTCTATATTGAGCCCATCAATGAAATAAGCTTTAAAAAGCGCTTCTTCAGCATCTGTTTGTTTACCCTTAGTTTTAGCATAGTGCGCAAAGCAATGTGCCTTAAAAGTATTGGCAGTAATCGTTTTGTCAAAATTGTAATTCAATCCAACGGTTTTTGCCATATCAGTAACGTAATCAGACATTGATTTTGCTTCTTCTAAGGTGATTCCTTTGTTTTCTGCCAAGCTTTGAATGGCAGATTGATTCGGATTCGTGACTTGATTTGGATTCAATTGATAACTCTTCCATACAATGTCAATTTTGTCTAAGTGCTTAAATTGCAACAAGGCCTCGTCAAATCTTTTTTTTCCTATGTAGCAAAAAGGACAAACGACATCACTCCAAATTTCGATTTTCATTTTTTTTTTGATTGTAAGGTTATTTTCTGTTCTATTTTGGTCAACCATCACATTTTTAGGCCGCATGCAAGCAGACAACGATGTCAAGGCAAGTAATGTTGAAGCGATGAGTATTGGTTTCATAATGCTCAAAGGTAATACCGACTTTGATTGATTTTCAAAACAAAAGATGATTTGTTTTGTTCATTCTTTGTCATTTCAATCAAGTTAGGTTTATTATCTACTCGAACTTCCTATATTTGCTCAAATCTTCTGTATATGTCTCTTAAAATTGGGGTTAATGGTTTTGGACGTATTGGACGTTATTTTACAAGGTTGTCCTTGTGGAGAGACGACATCGACGTGGTAGCAGTGAACGATTTGGCCGACATCCATACACTCGCTCATTTGCTTAAATACGACTCTGTTCACGGAGGTTTAGGTTTAGCGTTCACTACCGATGGAAACACCTTGATTTTCGAAAATGGAAAAAAAATTGTTTTTACTTCTCATAAAGATCCTTCCGAAATTTCATGGTCTGCTCTTGGGGTGGATTATGTGTTGGATGCTACAGGATTATTCAAAACTGCTGAAAAAGCAGCTATGCATTTAAAAGGCGGAGCAAAAAAAGTTGTAATCAGCGCACCACCTGATGGCGACGGCATAAAATCTGTAGTGATGGGCGTTAATCAACAAATTTTGGAGGCTACTGACCTCATCGTTTCTAACGCCTCATGCACTACCAACTGCGCTGCACCTATGATTAAAGTGATTCGTGAACTGTGTGATCTTGAAAGTGTTTATATAACCACCGTGCATTCGTACACCTCTGATCAAAGATTACTCGACGCACCGCACAAAGACTTGCGAAGAGCACGCGCAGCCGCAGAATCTATAGTGCCAACGTCAACGGGTGCCGCAAAAGCTATTACCAAGATTTTCCCAGATCTCGACGGAAAAATTGGTGGTTGTGGTATGCGCGTTCCTGTACCAAATGGCTCGTTAACAGATTTAACGGTCATTGTGAAAAATACTCCAACGATTGCAACAATCAATGCAGCTTTCAAAAAGGCTTCATTGAATGAATTGAACGGAATTCTAGCATTTACTGAAGACCCAATTGTATCACGTGACATAATTGGTAATGCGAACAGCTGTATATTGGACTCGGATTTAACCAGTACAGTTGGTGAAAATATGATTAAATTAGTTGGTTGGTATGATAATGAAGCTGGCTATTCGAACAGATGTGTCGATTTAATGCTATTTTTGGCATCATTAAAATAATTTGTCTGTTGATTCTATTTTTTTAATTTTATACTTTCTAAATTTTCTTGAATCAATAAAACTGAAACTAAAAAACCGATATTATGAAAAAGGGATTCATTTTTTTTGCTTTGATTTTGATAACTTTAACTTCATGCAGACGCCAGTTTACGTGTGAGTGTGATTTTGTGCAAAGAACCTTAATTATTAATGATCTAGGAAACGAAGAAGAAGTTAGAACGGATGAAAAATATTCGTCGAACATCAGCTATACTTCAAAAAAATTGGCGACAGAAGAATGCGACGAACGAGGCCGCTCAATTGGTCTAGACACAATGCGCGTTGATGCGGCTTGTAAGGTGATTAAGAAAAAATAATTATTAAATTCCGTTGCCATGAAATTTTTAGGAGTTATTCCATCTCGTTACGAATCATCAAGATTTCCAGGTAAGCCGCTGATTGATTTGGCTGGTAAATCCATGATTCAAAGAGTGTATGAAGGTGCAGTTAAATGCCTTTCTTTAGATAAAGTGTTTGTGGCTACGGATGACCCAAGAATCTTTGAACATGTTCAATCTTTTGGTGGTAATGCTATTATGACTTCCGAAACTCATGGAAGCGGCACAGACCGCTGTGCTGAGGTGCTTTCCAAGTTTCCAGAATATGATGTTGTTGTCAATATTCAAGGTGATGAACCACTAGTAAATCATGAACAATTAGAACAACTTCTCGCCGCATTCAATGATGAAAAGGTGCAAATTGCCACGCTAGGGATTGAAATAAAAGAGCAATCTGAACTTTTTAATCCTAACCGAATCAAAGTAGCACTTGATGCCAATTCAAATGCGATGTATTTCAGTCGCCATGCTATTCCCTTTGGCGCTCAAATTCTACAAGATTATTGGCTCGGGAAATATCCATACATCCGTCACATTGGTTTGTATGCTTATCGAAGTCAAACGCTACGCAAAATAGCCAAGCTGAAGGCCTGTGTTTTGGAAAAGCAAGAGTCTTTAGAGCAGTTGAGATGGATGTATTACGGCTACAATATCAATGTGGTTTTAACAGATATTGAAACACCAAATGTCGATACGCCAGAAGATGTAGAACAGGTTTTGGCTCAGTTGACCTAGCCCTATTCCTTTACAAATCTTTTTACAACCCAATTTTCTTGGTTGGAGATTTTCATGTTATAAATCCCTGGGCTAAGTTCCGAAACGTCAATTGACAAATTGCGGATGCTTGCGTTTTTGAGTGCATAAACAAGTTGTCCCAAAGCATCGAAAATCTCAATGGAATGCAAGGCGTCAAATGGTGACGACAAGCTAATGATTCCATTGTTTGGGTTAGGATGTAAGGAAATTAAAGCATTCAATTGTTTATCAATACCGGAAATATCTATGTTATCTCCTATTTCTATTTCCACGGTCTGAGAGCAGAATTCATCAGAATAAGTCAATGTGTAGGTGCCGGGCAAAACGTTTATAATACTTGATGTTTCACTTCCATTGCTCCACAAATAAGAAATACTGCCTGAGCCACCAGTTATTTCAACTGATGCTGACCCATTGCTTTCACCGTTTATAGCATCGATTATTGTAGTACTTATAAGCATCGGCGTGTATGCGCAACTTTGTGTCAAAACCAAGCCATTTGCAGCTGCTGCTGTTTGAAATTCAGTATATCCTGAACATTCTCCTTTTAGGTAAAAATCAAGCCATGGTGTTACAAGGGAATTCATATAGGCTTGCTGCTGGTTTCGAGTGATACTAATGTTAGAAGACGATGCTCCCTCTCCAAAATCGCAATTGAAATTGGTGTTGGCAAAATAACAATGCGCCCCGCCAGTAATGCTTACAAAAGATTTGCAACTCGATGACAACACCTCGTAAATTGGAATATGATGCTCAGCAGGAGGGGTAACTCCATCAGACGAGCCACTTAAAATTAAGGTTGGAACTGTTCCATTAACGGCTGCCGCAATTGCAGACGGATTCGTTTCAGCTGGCGCTAAACCAATGATTGTTTTAATGTTTGAATTGTTCTGAGCAGCTAAAATTGTAGCGCCTCCGCCCATAGAATGACCCATAATAGCACTATTTCCATTTATTTTTTGATAGAAACTGGATGATGAGTTATTGTTCTCTTCCAACAAACGCTCAGAAACTAAAGCCAAATCTAACCCAAAATCGTTATGACTTGGGGCAGGGAAAAGTCCGCCCTCTGTTCTAGGGAAAATTATGATATATCCCTGTGGAACCAAATGCTGCCATATATTCTGATAGGCATCCCACGACATCGCAAAACCATGTCCAAAAACGATTATTGGAAATTGCCCATCGGCTACAGCAGTGTTTGTGCCAGAAGTTGTTGAAGGATAATAAACTTCGCACTGTATTTGTCGCCCAGGTCCTCCACCTGAACCAAATCCTCCTGTTCGAGCAGGATCATTATACGTAATAGTCCTAGTTCCTATTGCAAATTGGGCTAAAGATACTTGAGCGATGGTAAACAAGCATAATAAAGATAGTATTATTCTCATAAAATGATTATAATTTATTGTTTGACAAATGGTAGACTCTTTTTGTTCAAGTGATTCTGTATTATCACAAAATAGGTACCCTTGGGTAAATCTTGGGTGTCGATTGCTATTTCTGTCGCTTTTATATCCGTCTTCGAAAATACAACCGCACCTTGGTAATCCACAATTTGAACTTGGTAACGGTCAAATTTATGCATTCGAATGGTTAAGTTGTTTTGAGTGGGATTCGGATAAAGTTTGAATTCTGGTACTGCTTGATTGTCTATTTGAGCCGTAAGTAAAGCCACACTTACCGTTTGAACCAATTGACAACCTGATTCTAAATCTGTAATCGTTAACGTATATTCATCTTCTGAAACAACATTTGGAAAAGTCAAACCATTTTGATTGTTGTTCCACGAAATTGAATAATTTCCTGAATCATTGTTAGGGAAACTCAACTCAAACTGATTCAATGTGCTGTTATAAACCAATTCAAAATCAATACCGCTGTTGTTCATAGTGCTGAAAACATATCTTGCAATAAGTAATGCAAACATGACACATCCACCATGATCTTGTGGTCCAATTTCAACAGCTTCTATTGGATAGGTAGAGGTTGTTGACCATGCTTCCAATGCGTTGACTGCGTTCATGTAATTAACTTGTTCGTCGCCAGTGCAATAAGCCATTACAACCCGTGTTTGTGGCACCCAACTCAAAAGGTCGTTTTCGTTAAGTTTTTCGTTGAAAAAGTGCGTTCCAGCAATGAATTCTTCGCGAACTTCTGGTCGTATCATATCCAAAGGTATAGGCGCACACTGGTTGTTGATGTATCCTATTCCATAATTGTGACCGTAAAACAAATTTGGGAGAATTGTGGCATAGGGTTCCAAGAAAATCTCTGATAAATCTCCATAGAGATCAGGATAAATGGATTGATAGCCCATAATGATGTATGGTAAATATCCAGGCGTTGAATAGGGCTCTCCACTATTTATCAAATCTGTTTGAGCTCCTGACAAGTTGTATGCTCCAGATAATGGCGCAATTGCGGTTACAGTAAATTCATCGCTGTATAATTCTTCAATAACTTTGGCTGCATGACACGTTGATGATCCTCCTTGTGAATAGCCAAAAAGAAAAATTTGCTCGCTCAATTCAACGTTGATGTTATCATCTGCGGGAATGATTTCTCTAGCAGCACGCATCAGGTTGATCGTGGCATGTGCCTCTGTCCACCCGTGCATGTATGGATGAATGTCGATCGTTGAAGCACCCAAACCAACGTGATCTGCCGCTAAAACAACATTCCCTTCTGATGCAAAAATTAGACAAATATTTTTCTCACTGCCGTTGTAAGAAGGCACACCAAATTTGTTGGTTGTTGTGCCATGCTGATAACTTGTGAGTGGGGCAGGACAAACCATGTTTTTTGGAACCATCATTGCGCCAGACACAACAACAATGCTGTCTTTGTATTCTGTGGTGTACATAACGCGGTAAAAATCAATACCATATTCAGGCACTATAATCCCGTTAGGAATACCCATGCCCGAAATGATATTGTTGATGTTTTGCAAAGTGTAGCTTTGAATGAGGTCGTAGCTAACGGTAACTTGAGCAAAAAGAAAAATAGGAAGCAATCCAAAGCTGATGAGTAATATTTTTAACATCTATAAAAATGTTTTATTGAAATTTTAACTTCGAAGTTAAAGAATTTTTCCAAATATATCACAATGATACTCATATTTTGTTGTTGTCTATTTTTCACATCATTTTATTTTCTAAATCTTTGTCTCATTTCGAGTTAGTTAGAAGAGTTAAATTAAAGACTAAATTCTCGAAGATTTAAAGCTTGTCATTAGCCAGCTAAAGGCGAAAATTTGTCTGATTTTCTTGCTAATTCAATTATTTATAGTACATTTGCACCCCGAATTTAAAGGGCTGATGCCGTAAAATCAGCAACATTGTTTAACCACTTTTGGAATAGCGGCATTCCGAAATACAAATTTAAAAGCCACATGGCACAAGAAAATCAAATTGTTGGTATTTCCGATTTCGATTGGGAATCATTAGAAAAAGGAGGTTATAAATCTGCTGAACGCGATGTGCTCGCAGACAGATACGACGAAACGCTTAACTCAATTGCTGAGAAAGAAGTGGTTAAAGGTATCGTTACCGCAATCACAAAAAAAGAAGTTGTTGTAAACTTGGGTTACAAATCCGAGGGGATTATTCCTATCAATGAATTTCGCTACAATCCTGATTTGAAAGTCGGTGACCAAGTAGAAGTTTATGTAGAAAATCAGGAAGACAAAAATGGTCAATTGGTTGTTTCTCACAAAACTGCACGTACACACAACTCTTGGGAGCGCGTGAACGTAGCACTTGAAACTGGTGAAATCATCACAGGTTTTGTTCGTTGTCGTACTAAAGGTGGTTTAATCGTTGATGTATTCGGAATCGAAGCATTCTTGCCAGGTTCTCAAATCGACGTGAAACCAATTCGTGATTACGATATCTACGTTGGTAAAAACATGGAGTTCAAAGTTGTTAAAATTAACGCTGAATTCCGCAATGTTGTTGTTTCTCACAAAGCGCTTATTGAAGCTGAACTTGAGGAGCAGAAAAAAGCAATCATGTCTGGTCTTGAAAAAGGTCAGGTTCTTGAAGGTACAGTTAAAAACATCACATCTTACGGCGTTTTCATCGACTTAGGTGGTGTAGATGGTTTGATTCATATCACAGATCTTTCTTGGGGTCGTGTAAATCATCCAGAAGAATTGTTGGCCTTGGATCAGAAACTGAACGTGGTGATTCTTGACTTTGATGACGAGAAAACACGTATTGCTCTTGGCTTGAAACAATTACAGCCTCATCCTTGGGATGCTTTGGATGCTAATTTGAGTATTGGTGATAAAGTGAAAGGCAAAGTTGTTGTTTTGGCCGACTACGGCGCATTTATTGAAATCGCAACAGGTGTTGAAGGCTTAATTCACGTTTCTGAAATGTCTTGGTCGCAGCATTTGCGTACGGCTCAAGATTTCTTGAAAATTGGTGATGAGGTGGAAGCTGTTATCTTAACTTTGGATAGAGAAGAGCGCAAGATGTCTTTAGGTATCAAGCAATCTATGCCTGACCCATGGGAAGGTATCGAAAGCCGTTACCCAGTTGAGTCTCGTCACAAATCTAAAGTGCGTAACTTCACAAACTTCGGCGTATTCGTTGAATTGGAAGAGGGTGTTGATGGTTTGATTCATATTTCTGACCTTTCTTGGCAGAAAAAAATCAAGCATCCATCTGAGTTCTGCAAAGTAGGCGAAGAATTGGAAGTTGTGGTTTTGGAAATCAACAAAGACGACCGAAGAATTTCTTTGGGTCACAAACAATTGGAAGAGAACCCATGGGAAGTGTTTGAAACGATCTTCGGAGAAGGTTCAATCCACCAAGGTACTATCATCGATATGAAAGATAAGTCTGCTATCGTTGCTCTTCCTTACGGTGTTGAAGGTGTTTGTCCTGCAAAACATTTGAAGAAAGCAGAAGGCGGAAATGCGAAAATCGAGGATCAATTGGATTTCAAAGTAATTGAATTCAATAAAGATGCTAAGAAAATCGTTGTTTCTCACTTAGCTACTTACGAAGATGTTGCTGATGAAAAAGCTCCAGCTTCTAAGAAAAAAGGTTCAGAAGGTGGAGGCGGTACTGCACAAGCAGTTAAGGCAATCAACCAAAATACAGAGAAATCTACTTTGGGCGACCTTGACGTTCTCGCAAAAATGAAAGCTGAAATGGAAAAAGGAGAATAAGCCTTATTTCATGATATTCCTCTAAATCCCTTCGTCACTTAGGCGGGGGGATTTTTTTATGCTTTTTCGACTCTAGCATTTCAAGTATTAGCTCTAAAATTTAAAATAAATCATTATTTTATCGCTATTTTTGAGGTTCAATAAAACCCAAATTAATCATGAAAAAAATCCATTTATTTGTTTTTGCATTATCCTTTTCTTCCATGGCTTCATGGGCACAGGTTTCAGAAGCAAACCAATCCGTCGCTGAAGTTGAATACAAACAGAATACCAAGTTTGCAATTACCCTCCCACTACGCGATTTAGCTCAAAATTTTGCCCATATTACAGAAGAAGAAATGTGGTCTAAACATGCCGACACACTAGGCCCGCAGAAAAGACCTCGTCCTGAAATAGTAAATACTAATTCTTTACCTGTCGGTATTGATCCTGCAGCGCAGCTTCATCATGGAACGGGTAATTTGCGTGCTCCAATAGTTAATTTTAATGGTCAATCTGGTGCTTTCCCCCCAGATCCTTCTGGTGCTGCAGGACCAAATCACTACGTTCAAGCGGTAAATACCAGTTATAGAATCTATAATAAGGATGGATCAACATCAGGGCTTCCACCTTCTTTGCCGCTGAGTTCTTTGTGGCCAGGCTCTGCAAGTGATGGGGATCCTATTGTTATGTATGATAAACATGCAGAGCGTTGGGTGATTACTCAATTTCAGGTTTCTGGAAATAAAATCCTTTTCGCTGTTTCTCAATCATCAGATCCCACTGATTCATACTACACTTACGAATATTCAATGACTTCGTTTCCAGATTACCCAAAGTATTCGATTTGGTCGGATGGCTATTATATGACATCTAACTCCTCTTCTCAAAGTGCCGTAGTTTTTGACCGACAGAAAATGTTGGCTGGTGACCCAACGGCAGGCAGCATTCGGTTGAATTTTTCTGGAGCTTCATTTCAGTTTAAAAGTGTTTTACCCGCTGATGCTGACGGTGCTTTACCTCCTTATGGCACACCAAATTATATGTTCCATATTCAAGATGACGCGTGGGGCGGTGTTTCTTTCGATCACATCAAAGTCTTTAAATTTCAAACCAATTGGGACACTCCATCAAGTTCCAGTGTCACAATTTCTCAGTCAATACCAACAGCACCTTTCAATGCAAATTTTACCCAATCTTGGAATGATATCCCTCAGCCCGGAACGAATCAACGCCTCGATGCAATTGCCACAGTGTTTACTTACAGAGCTCAATATTTGCGATGGACGAACTACAACACCATGATGCTTTGCCATGTGGTAGACGTAAATAACGCATCTGGAATCGCCAACAAAAGAGCAGGTATACGTTGGTATGAGCTGCGTCAAGTTGGGGATGATGGTGAATGGACTATACACCAACAAGGTACGTATGCTCCTGGAAATGAGCACCGTTGGATGGCTAGTATCGCTATGGATAAATATGGTGATATCGCAATGGCCTACTGTATTTCTAGCTCAAGTCTGTTCCCTTCAATTGCTTACACAGGAAGATATTCCTGGGGCTCACCTGGTGAAATGACGCAAGCTGAATTTTTTGCTATTGAAGGTACGGGGTCTCAAACAGGAGGCAATCGCTATGGTGATTATGCGCACATGTCGCTTGACCCAACAGATCAAAGTATATTTTGGTTCACTGGTCAATATTTATCAACGAATGGCGGACGCAGGACTCGTATTTTCTCTTTTAGAATGGGTGATCTAGTTGAAGTAGCTCAACACATCATTGACCAATTGAATTGGCAAATTAAAACACTCGAAGGAGAGTTTGATATACTAGTGCTTGGTTTACCAGAAGGTGAGCAAGTGCAACTCGATTTGTTTGATGCAATGGGTAGGTTGATTGAAACGAATGCATTCACCGTTGTTGATGGACAAATTGGTAAGGTGTTTGATGTTTCCACACTTCCTGCTGGCACTTACTTGATTCGTTTGGGTAACGACAGTTTTCAAGATGTGAAAAAGGTAATCATTAAATAATTGACCATGACGATTCGATTTTTATCAATAACTAGCGTGCTCGCTCTGTCTTTAACCAGTCTATCTTGTGGAAATGGAAAAACTTCAACAGAGAATTCATCTAGCCACGATTTTATGGCTAATGGCACTGTGAAAATTTCTGAAGAAACTGGAGATTGTGCCTTGTGGATTATGAGCACAAAAACTTCTAGTGTTGCTGGGTATTACCCAATCAACTTGGATGATCAATTCAAAGTCAATGACTTGAAAATCGCATTTAATTTCAACGATAGTCGCGCACCTTTGCCTGATGGTTGTCACAATCTCAAAGCAATAGTAATTAGCGAAGTAAAGATTTTGAAATAGTTATTTTCTTAGATTACTTTCCTTTCGAATAGGAGCATTACTAACTGAGTGATGTTCATATTCTTTTTTGTGCTTGCCTTGAGCGCAGTGCTTTTCTCTTAACTTTGTAGACTGAATAATCTGTAAAATTACCACTATGAATCGCATTTGGATTTTCTTTTTGCTCGCCGCAGCATCTTTTGCAATAGTATCTTGTAAACCAGTGTACAAATGTGGTGAGCCTAAACCAGATAGGTTTTCGGCTGGAAATAGATTAGGAGACATAGTCAAAGAACGTGATGTGTTGTGTGATCAACTGAAAACACATGAGTCTGAAAATGTGCGGTTAACGCAGCGCGTAGAAGACATTAGTCGAGAACTTACTAATTTGAGAAGTTCTAATACTACACTGCAAAACGAATTGGAATTCTTGAACAGAGAAAATCAACGGTTAAAAGGAGAATACGAAATTCTGAAAAAGGAAAGCATTGATTTGCAAGCAAAATTTGGAGCACTCTATACTGATAAAGGTCAGGATGCACAAATGTATAATCAACGAATTCGCGAAAAAGAAGCTGAATTGGAAGCTAAAGAACTTCAAATTGCTAAAAACGAGGCCCTTTTATCTCAACGTGAACGTGAATTGGCTGAGCGTGAAGCTTCTATTATTGAATTACAAAGAAGAATTGACAGACAAGACTCGATTACACGGAGTATTAATGACGCCCTGCGCAATGCTTTGGTGGGCTTTCAATCTGACGAGGTTAGCATTGAAATGAGAGATGGGAAAGTGTATTTGTCGCTTTCAAACAAATTGCTTTTTAAATCGGGTAGTGTTGATATCGAGGCAAAAGGAAAAGACGCCATCCGAATATTGGCTGAAGTGCTTAAAAAAAATCCAGAAATCGACGTGATGGTAGAAGGACATACAGATAATGTGCCTATCAAAACCGCTATGTATAAAGACAATTGGGATTTGTCTGTGGCACGAGCGATAACTATTGTTCGAATGCTTACTTCCAGCTACGGTGTAACTCCAACAAGATTAACTGCTGCTGGTAGGGGTGAATATATGCCTAAAGCATCTAACGACAATGCAGATGGTCGGGCATTAAACAGAAGAACAGAAATCATTCTTACTCCAAATCTCGAAAAGATACTCAAGATTATTGGCAATTAAAACCCAATAACCCACAAGAAAGCTCACTGATGTGGGCTTTTTTTGTTTTGATAGCTTTATTTCTCCACCAAAATTAAATCAATCGTACGCTTGCGTATATTCACTTCCTTGATTTTTACGCGTACTGCTGTTCCCATTGTAAAGGACTTTCCAGTGCTTGAACCAACAATACAGTAATTCTTTTGGTCGAAGTAGTATCGGTCTGATTGAATCTCATCCAAGGTAACCATGCCTTCGCAGCGGTTTTCAGTCATTTCAACGAACATCCCAAAGTCTGTGATGCCTTGAACAATACCATCAAACGTCTCACCTACGGCATCTTTTAAAAAGAGTATTTGGAAATACTTCGTTGAATCGCGTTCTGCTTCTACTGCTTTGCGCTCCATTCGTGATACTTGCTTGCAAATGTCTTGTAAATCTTGTTGGGAATATGGAATTTTGTGCTTTTTGAGTTTGGCTTCAAGCAAACGGTGGATTACCAAATCCGCATACCTCCTGATTGGCGAAGTAAAGTGCGTGTAATAATCGAACGCCAAACCATAGTGACCTATATTTACAGTGTCGTATGCCGCTTTTGCCATGGTCCGAATCGCCATGTTTTGAATGATGCCATATTCATTCGTGTACCGTATATCAGCAAGTAAGGTATTGATGCTTTTTGCCAATTCATCTTCTCGATAGTTGGGCAATTCATATCCAAATTTATCTAGGAACAACTTGAGTAGCTCAATCTTTGCAACATCAGGCTTATCATGAACGCGATATACCGAGAGCGCTATTTCATTTTTTGATGGTGTTTCACTCAAGTACATCGATACATGCTTGTTGGCTAAAAGCATAAACTCCTCAATCAATTTGTGCGCGTCTTTTGAAACTTTTACCACAAGTTCTTCAGGTTGTCCAAATTCATCCAATCGAAAACGAACTTCCTCAGATTCTATATTCATAGCCCCATTTTTCATGCGCTGACTACGGTATTCTTTTGCTATGCGGTCCAAATCTAAGATGACGTCTTTCAACTCTTCAGAACGCCCTTCGATCACTTCTTGTGCTTCTTCATAAGTGAAGCGACGATTCGAATGTATTACAGTTTTACCAAACCATTTGTGGGCAATTTTGTCTTGTGAGTCAAATTCAAAAACGGCAGAAAAAGCGAGCTTGTCCTCGTTTGGTCGTAAGGAACACGCTATGTTTGATAGCTGCTCTGGAAGCATCGGAACTACGCGGTCTACTAAATATACAGAATTAGCCCTTTTCAATGCTTCTTTGTCCATAGCGCTTCCTGGCGTCACGTAATGGCTAACATCCGCGATATGGATGCCTATTTCTTTGTTGCCATTTTCTAAGATTCGATAGGAGATGGCATCGTCGAAATCTTTAGCATCTATTGGGTCAATGGTGAAAGTAAGTATCTCTCTGAAATCGTGTCGGTCGGCAATTGACTCCTCAGGAATTTCTGTAGATACAAATTCAGCCTGTGCAATCACTTCTTGAGGAAACTTAGGGTTAATGCCATGTTCAATTAAAATGCTCGTCATTTCAGCATCATTGGTGCCAGGCATGCCTAGAATTTCCACAACTTCCCCTCTAGGACTTTCAGCGCCTAATGGCCAGTCAAGCACACGTGCCATGACTTTTTCACCATTTCGTCCTCCATTCAAATTATCTTTATTGATGAAAATGTCAACATGCAAACGCATATTATCTGGACGTAAAAAAGCAAAACGTTCTGTTACCGATAATTGACCCACAACAAATTCTCGCTCTCTTGCAACTACTTCAACCACGCGACCTTCTACTCGTCTTCCGCTTGAGTTGATGAGCTTCACTTTTACCCGATCACCATGTATGGACTGTTGCGTGTTTTTCGAATTGATATAAACATCGTTTTCCTGACCCTCTACAATCAAATATGCCGCTCCTCGAGGAGTAAACTCTAAAATTCCTTCTATCGTATTTGTGTTTCCTACGTACTTGAATTTCCCACGACTAATTTCTCTTAAATTACCGCTTCTTGCTAAATTGTCAAGGATTGAATAAATCTCCTTCTTAATGTTTGGGTCGTCAACGAGCAATATTTTGCTCATGATTTTATAGTCGATAATCAATTCTGGGTTTTCTTCAATATATTTTAAAATACCATCACGTAAAGTATTCTTTTCGTTGCCTGATTTCGAATTGTGATTTTTATGCGGTCCTTTGCGATGTTTCTTTGCCATTGTAATTCTTGTTGTTACAAAGGTAACGCAATTGTTTTGAAAATCTTGTCACCTTATAAATATGTTGATTCTGATTGCATTATCGAATAAGTCAATTGTTTAAAAGGATTTTATCTTCCTAACTGACAAAGCTGCCCATAGATAGTCCTCACTTTTCTGATGTTACATTAGACGATTTTTCTATTTTAGCCAAATGAAAAAGCGACTTGTTTTCCCATCGACTTTGAGTATTGCACTTGCCTTGTCGGCATTCGTTTTTTTATCTGCAATGGTATTAGAATTTCGCTCTGGCAAAGGAATTCTTGAATCAACGGATAAACTGGTCCTGGCTTGGTACCAGGGTCTTTGGGATAACACTCCTGGGGGCTTATACTTTGCATTTCAAATAATTTTTATACTTGTTTTGGGGCATGTCTTGGCTCTTACTCGACCTTTTGAAATCTTAATAGATTTCATCACCAACTATTGCACCAATAGCGCAAACACTGCTGTGATCATATCCTTATCTTCAATTTTGTTAGCTTATTTGAATTGGGGCTTGGCCTTGGTGCTCGGCGCTTTGATGGTGAGACAAGTGCTGCAACGCTTCAACCAGATGAATAAACCATTGAATATTGGACTGATAGGTGCATCTGCGTATGTGAGTATGCTCGTTTGGCATGGCGGATTGTCGGGCAGTAGTCCTATTAAAGCAATGGAGCCAATGGCGCTTCGAGAAATGATGAAAAATGCTGGATATCCATCAAGCAATGAAATACCAGAACTCGTGGGCGCTTCTGAAACACTATTTTCAGCAATGAATTTGACCGTGTTCTTCGCTTTACTCGTGCTTATTCCATTAACACTATATTTTTTAGCCAAGAAGTTAAAACACAAAGAGCAGGTTCCGCAAGTTGAAAGTAGACCATCTAGAAAGGATGTTTTTGTTTTTAAATTGAATACAGCATTTTTTACTGGATCGCTCTTTTTAGTGATTGCTTTCTTGGTGGCACGCTTTCAATTGATCAACTCTTCGGCTGGTTTTTTAAATGTCAATTTCATCAATCTATCTCTACTGGGCTTAGCAATTCTTTTTCATAATAACTTCGAGCGATTTACTGATGCTGTGAAATTGGCCATTGGAGATGCCTCTGGAATTTTGATTCAATTTCCATTGTATTTTGGAATAATTGGTTTGATGAAAGTTTCTGGATTATCAAACCTGTTATCCGAAGCTTTAATTGATACTGCTACAGCCCAATCTTTTTCGATTTTATCCTTTTTAAGCGCAGGTTTGTTGAATTTTTTTATTCCAAGCGGTGGAGGGCAGTTTTACATTCAAGGTCCAATACTCATACAAAGTGCGATTGAATACGGTGTAAGCATACCTAAAACGATAATGGCACTGTCTTATGGAGATCAGTGGACAAATATGCTGCAGCCATTTTGGGCCTTACCGCTTTTGGGTATTACCAAAATTCGATTGTCTGATATTTTCCCGTATTGTTTGGCGCTATTCGCGGTAAGTGGTATTGTGTTTTTTGCTGCTTTGCTACTTTTCTAAGGTTTTATTTTCTCTAATCGTGACATGGCTAAAATCAAGATAATTCCGACTACGAACAAGAGTATGGCCAAGGTCAATTCAGACTCCCCTTGAAAATTATTTGGTAAAACTGGTTTCATCAACCATTCTTCTCTTCCATCGCTATGTATGTGAATTGGTTCGGTACCCACTTTGTTTTTCCATGGCCAAATTTTGTTTAATGAGCCCAAAAGAAATCCAGTGAGAATAGCTAGTGTTTGAGTTCTCTTATGTAATAGCAACCATTTTAAAATTCGGGAAAAGGCTAGTAAACCAACAATGCAACCCAAGCCGAATGTAGCAATTAACTTGATGTTTTTATCGTGGATTGCCTCTAGAATTATTTTATAAACACCAAGAATAAGTAGAATAAATGCACCTGATATTCCTGGTAAAATCATTGCGCATATTGCTATAGCCCCAGAGATAAATATATAAATCAAACCATCATTTCCTTGCAATGTATGCAAAGAGGTTATCCAAAAAGCGACCGCTGCACCAAGAATGAATAACAATACATTTCTTGAATTATACGTTTTGATTTGTCGGCCAACAAGCCATATGCTAGCTAAAACCAATCCGAAAAAGAAACTCCAGATTAAAACAGGCTGATTATTAAGTAAATATTGAATTGGTCCAGAAAGTAATAAGATTGACGAAATCATGCCAGCGAATAAAAACAGGAGGAAGGTGCCATCAACTTTCCGCCAAACAGCAGATATCCCATCTGTTTTGAGCGTCTTGAACAACGATAGATCCACTGAACTAATTGCCCCTAAAAGTCTATCGTATATTCCAGAAATGAACGCAATTGTACCACCCGAAACGCCAGGCACAATGTCTGCAGCTCCCATGGCTAGGCCTTTCAGAAAAGTCCAGAATATCCACATGTTTTTAATCATCACTTTTAATTTTGCGCAAATTTAGGATTTAAATGAAATAATTCTGGTTATATCGCTAAATCTGCCCTTTGTGCTCATGGATGCACTATTTTTGTGCAAACAACGTTGGTTTGACATGAAGAAATCTTTTGAAATTAGAGAACATGCCCAAAGTGTATATGATGTTACGCATAATGGTGCTGGATCTGTCTTCACATGTTCTGGTGACGGTTTTGTTGTTGCTTGGGATTTACTACTTGCCAAACAAAGCGGATTTGTGGTCAAAACATCTGTTCCTGCTTATAGTTTGTCCTCGTCTGATCAAATGTTGTTTGTTGGTTTGAGCAATGGAGATCTACATTGGGTAGATTTGTATTCTAAACAGGAAATTCGATTCTTTACGCAGCACAAGAGCGCTATTTTTCGTTTGGTTTATGATGCGACTTCTCAAAGATTGTTGAGTACTGATGCTGACGGATTTGTTGGTATTTGGAATGTATATTCCGGTAAACTGGAAATATTTTTCCAATTGCCATCTGGGAAAATCAGGGCAGCTGCATTTTCAAATGATTCTAATCAATTAGCTTTAGGCGGACAGGATGGAATGATTTACATCTTCGAAACAAACTACTTTAATGAAACACATCGGTTCTTCGCACATCAAGAGGGTGTCAGTTCTCTTGCATATCATCCTCAAAAGAACGTGCTAGTCAGCGGTGGAAAAGATGCTTATTTGAGGTCTTGGGATTGTGATACTTGGTTAAAGGAGAAGGCTTTTCCTGCTCATTTATTTGCGATTTACGACATTGTTTTTTCCTTGAACAAACAACTATTTGCAACCTGTAGTAGAGATAAGTCAATTAAAATTTGGAATGCCAATAACTTTGAAATCGTTGAGAAATTGGATAGAAAAAATGAAGGACATCAACATTCCGTAAATGCGTTGTTGTGGAATGAAAACGGATTAATTTCTGTTTCCGATGACCGAAGAGTAATCCTCTGGAATAATTAGATTTGGCACGTTTTTTTCCTGTTACTAAATGTTATTTTATATTTTTGAAATAAAATCCATGGCAAACTTCTATGAATTTAATGGCTTTCGCCCAGTGGTGCACGAATCATCTTATGTGCATCCGAATGCAACCGTTACAGGAAATGTTATTATTGGGCGGGATGTATATATAGGTCCTGGCGCTGCACTCCGCGGTGATTGGGGCATGATCATCATTGAAGATGGTTGTAACGTTCAAGAAAATTGCACCATACACATGTTTCCAGGTACTACAGTGCATTTGAAAAAGTCTGCGCATATTGGACATGGCGCTATTATTCACGGAGCAACAATTGGAGAGAATTCACTTATTGGTATGAATAGCGTAATTATGGATGACGCAGTTATTGGCTCAGGTTGTATTGTAGGTGCTTTGTGCTTTGTTCCAGCTAAAATGCAAATCCCTGAGCGATCTGTAGTGGTTGGAAACCCTGCTAAAATTGTCAAAGAGGTGAGTGATGATATGTTGAGTTGGAAAACAAAAGGTACACAACTATATCAGAAGTTGCCTAAGGAAATGACCATACATGCTAAACCATGCGATCCATTAAGAGAAGTAGAACCCAACCGACCTTCTCAAGAAATTCTTTACGAAGCTTGGGAGCGCGTGAAGTTTGATAAAGGTTAGAATTCAATAGAATTCAATAGAATTCAACGGTTGGGGTCTTCGTCGTGTGGCAACACTAAACGAAATCTTCTTCTTCTGCTGTAACAGCAGCTTTTTCCTTTGTTTTACCATTTACCGCAGGCACAACTGCCGTTTTAATTTGTTGTTCAAGTTCCAACATCAAATCTGGATTGTCTTGAATTACCTGCTTTACTGAATCTCGTCCCTGACCAAGGCGCGTTTCGCCATAGGAGAACCAAGAACCTGATTTTTTGATGATGTTTAAATCAACTCCTAAGTCTAGTATTTCACCAACTTTTGAAATTCCCTCACCATACATAATGTCAAATTCCGATTTTTTAAATGGTGGCGCAACTTTATTTTTTACCACTTTTACCTTCACCCGGTTACCCAAAATGTCTTCGCCATCTTTGATTTGGCTCGATTTGCGTATGTCAAGTCTAATGGAAGCGTAAAATTTTAATGCATTTCCTCCAGTTGTTGTTTCCGGACTTCCGAACATCACACCAATTTTATCGCGCAATTGGTTAATGAAGATACAACAACAATTGGCCTTGCTTATAGAGCCGGTTAACTTTCTCAATGCTTTTGACATTAGGCGGGCCTGCAATCCCATTTGTGAATCGCCCATTTCACCCTCAATTTCAGCTTTTGGAGTTAAGGCGGCCACTGAGTCAATTACGATAAGGTCAATCGCTCCAGAGCGAATTAAGTTGTCAGCGATTTCTAACGCTTGTTCACCATTGTCAGGCTGAGATATCAATAGGTTTTTGGTGTCTACACCAAGCTTTTCAGCATAAAACTGATCGAAAGCATGCTCTGCGTCAATAAATGCCGCTATTCCTCCCTGCTTCTGAACTTCCGCAATGGCGTGAATGGCTAAAGTGGTTTTTCCTGATGATTCTGGTCCGTAAATTTCTACAATTCTACCTTTTGGGTAACCATTTACCCCAAGCGCTAAATCTAAGGTTAATGATCCTGAAGGAATAACGTCTAATTTCTCTATCGCCGCATCCCCCAATTTCATAACTGCCCCTTTACCAAAAGTCTTTTCCAATTTCTCCATTGTGAGTTGGAGCGCTTTTAATTTTTCTTTGTTGATCTCGTTAGTTGTTGCCATAATTAATTTGTTTCTGCAAATGTAGGTTAGGTGCTACGTAAACTTTTTACGTAGTGTAAAAGATTAATTGATTAAGTCCAAAATTTGTTGACTGTGGTTCTTGGTATCCACTTTTGATATCACTTCCTGAACCATTCCTGTTTCGTCTATGATGAATGTCATTCTATGTATGCCATCATAAATTTTACCCATGAATTTTTTCGTCCCCCAAACACCGAATGATTCTATGATTGTTCTGTCGGTGTCAACGAGTAATGGGAAATTGAGTTCAAATTTTTCGCTAAATTTGGTATGACTCGATGCGCTATCCGCGCTGACACCCAAAACTTCTATTCCTTTTTTGATCAATGCTGCTTGATTGTCTCGCAAATTACATGCTTGAACTGTGCAACCAGGTGTATTGTCCTTGGGATAAAAATAGATTACTAGTTTCTTTCCTTTGTAATCATTCAGTTGGTGCTCTTTTCCAAATTGATCTAGTGCTTTGAAATTGGGAGCTTTGTCTCCTTTTATTAATGTATTCATAATCAAATTGATTAATTTAGCGTCAAAATTAATGATAATATTCTAATCAACAAGAAAATTGTTGAATTTCTTTTTTATTCAAACAAATATAGGTTTCGGAAGTCGTGGATGCTAGCTTTTTTGAATTCTTTTCATAATTTAGCAAAACTAATTTATATTATGCCCTCCTTTATCCATCAGCTTGCTAAGTTTATTGATGCGAATTACGAAAATTATTCTCAGCTTACTGTCGTATTGCCTTCTCAGCGTGCACAGAAGTATTTACAGCAAGCTCTTTTTCAAATACACAATAAACCTGTTTTTTCTCCGAACTTTTTAACGATTGATAATTTCGTAAAACAATTGGTAGATGTGCAGTCGGTTGACTCAGTGGATTTGTTGTTCCGATTTTATAAAATATTTCAACAACTCGGACACCAGGAGGATTTTGAAACTTTCTTGAATTGGGCTCCTATGCTCATAGCCGATTGTAACGAAATTGATCGCTATATGGTCGATTCAAATCAGTTGTTTAGGAATTTGAGGGATGTGAAGGAAATTGAAAATTGGTCTTTTGGCGAGGGTAGGGAACTGAGCGAAAATCAACGACAGTTTTTGGATTTTTGGGAAAATTTAAAAGATTATTATACAGAAATTAATACTTCTCTCGATAAAGAAGGATTGGCATATTCGGGTGCAATTTTTAGGAAAGCGGTGGAGTTATTGTTTGTTAATATTGATCTCAAATTTCCAAATCAAAAATTTATTTTTGCTGGTTTTAATGCGCTTAGTGAAGCCGAAATTCAATTAATTTCTGGTTTGGTGAAAATGGGTCGAGCGGAAATTTTGGGAGAAGCTGATTTGTTTTATCTCAACAATCTTAATCATGAGGCTGGAGCATTTATACGTAGCACGAAATTGCGTATTCCAGAATTGAAGCTAATCACTACTGATATTTTGTCTAATGACTCAAAAGATATTCGTATAATTGAATGCGCTCAGGCGGGCAGTATGCTCAAAGTGACTCAAGATATTTTGGCGAAATACAATGAAAACGATTTGAGCGATACGCTTTTGCTTTTGGCTGATGAATCGCTCATTGTTCCAGCAATAAAGCACTTACCTAAATCTGTTGGTGCAGCTAATATTACTCTCGGTTTACCCTTAAAATTAACCGCGCTACGTTCTTGGCTCGAACTTGTTTTTGAGTTTCAGAACAATTTCAGCTATTTTAAAACAGACGCGCTTTATCATAAAACGATTTTGTCTTTTTTCCGTCATCCTTTTGTAGCTAGATTCATGGAAGACACAGATTTAGCGTTGGTTGTAGAAGAGGAACGAAAAATTATCCGCTTCAATAAAATTTTTACAACTTTTGATAAAATTCAGTTTTCTGATCGGGTTCAAACTTGTTTAAATCTAGTTTTTCAGCCTTGGAAGGGAGATTTCAAAAATGCCATCGTGAAGATTTTGGAATTGAATCAATTGGTTTTTGATCAGTTAGATGCTCAAGTGGATTTGATTGAGCGAAGCGCTCTATTTCATTTTCATGCGTCTATAAAATCTTTACAAGCTGTTTTCGATACTTCATACGTTCCCGAAATGAACTTGAAGAGCTTTGAGAAGTTTTTTAATATGCGCTGGATGCGAGAAACAGTGGCTTATTATGGAAATCCAATTGAAGGCTTGCAAGTGATGGGCTTGCTTGAAACTCGTATGTTGGAATTTAAAAATCTAATTGTTGTCGGTTTAAATGAAGGGGTGATGCCTCCAAGAAATAACATCAATAGCCTGATCCCTTTTGATATTAGACGCTTCTTTGGTTTGCCTTTACCTTCTGAAAAAGATGCTTTATTTGCTCACCATTTTTACCGATTGATTACATACGCTGAAAAGGTAGATATTCTGTATGCTACAAATCAAGGTGATGATATGTCCGCAGCGGAAGCCAGTAGATATATTCAACAAATTGAACTCGAACTGGTCGAACAAAATAAAAATATCCGTTTTACAAAATCGTCATTTAATTTACCGATACATTCGAGTATTGAAGCTCTTAGATTTCACAACAATGATGATGTACGAAGTCGGCTCTTAGATTACTTCCAACATGGTCTTTCTCCTTCTTCCGTCAATAAATTTATTGCCTGCCCTTTGGATTTTTATTTTAGATATGTACTTCAGTATGCTGATGATGAAGATGTTGATGAAAGTGTAGAGGCCCGAGAATTTGGAAATGTGGTACACGCTGTTTTGGAAAAATTGTACACACCATTTGTTGGTGAAACAAGAGCAATCACTGAGTCGGATATACTCCAAATGCTTAAAATTTATGAATTTGAAGTGGAACAAAAATTTAAAGATGTTTTTGCCAGTGACTTAGATCTATTTGATCGAGGTGCAATGTATTTTTCAATTTTAGCAGCAAAGAAACAAGTTCAAAGATTTCTAAGATCTGAGTTGAAACTAATCATGGAAAATCCGAATGAACTGCTTTTTATAGTGGCACTTGAAAGTAAATTGTCACACACTGTGAGTTTTGAGTATGCTGGTGAACAGCGAGTGCTAAAATTCTCTGGAGTAATTGATAGAATTGATCGTTTTGGTTCAAGTTTGCGAATTATTGATTACAAAACAGGGGCCTGCGAGGCAAAAGACGTAACAATCAAAAGGAAATTATTGCAAAGTATCGATGGTATAATAAACGCTGACGACTCAATGAGTCTTGATTTTAATGACGATTTAGATGGTTTTGGTGCTAAACATGTACTTCAATTGTTGTTCTATGTAATGCTATACCATGCAAATACAGATCAGTTTCCGGATGAGGTGGGTATCATTTCTCTAAGAAATGTATCGCAAGGTTTACAGAATTTGAATATGAGCGCCCCAGAAAAGGGTAAAGTTCCTGAAGTAGAGATTTTTATGGATAAGAAATTAGCAGAATTCACTGAACTCTATTTTAAAAATATGGCAATGCATATACTTGAAACTGATTATTTTGAGCATAATCCAAAGGCAAAATATTGTCTGGCATGCACGAATTAACTCTTTTTCTTGGCGTCTTTCTTATTTTTTTTAACTTGCTTCTTTTTGGCTTGATAGGTAGCTTTATCCAATATCTGAATCGGGTTGAGTTTGTGTTTTCCTGCCTCTATCTCGAGCGCAACCATCTCAATCAACCAGTCCTCCTGCTCAGGATTAAAAGTGCTTTTCATATTTTGGTCAAAAAACACCCCCATTCCTTGAAACCAAGTAGCTTGTAATCCTCCTCTATATTTTTTTACAATATCATAGACGGTCATGCCTGTTTCTCGATGAATCAATTTCATGAGTAATTGCCCGTCGCTAACATACATGTCTCTAATGATATACTCAAAATCATCCATTAATTTTTGGTAAGCTGTTTTACCATATTTTTTGATTTGTCGTTTTTTATCCAGTGAGGCAATGTCCAATTCATAGTCTCTGAAAAGTTTTTTTGCGTGTCGGGCCAAAGGATAAATATATTTCATTTTATAAACCATCCTATTGTAGTTGCGTTGAAATTCTGGGTCTTGAATTTCAACAGACGTTTTGATTACTATTCCGTAAATGGTGTCATTTTCTTGTTGTGCAAACAATTCATTGAATTGCAAAGTCATGAAAATTTCGAAAACGAATAAGATTGATAGGGCTCTCATATCACTTGTTTTAGTCTTTATACTCAAAACGCTTGCCAAAAATCAATAGCTGTTATTTCTGAAACGATATTCTAGCCCAATACTCAAACTTAAAAACCGTTTGTTATTGAAATACTGTATCCATTGCTGTGGTGTGTTGATGTTTTTTGATATATTCCAAAAAATATCAGTAGACACTGAAGCGAAAATACCGGCTTTACTCAGGCACCGCGCGTATTTCAATCCGAGTCCGATGACGTTTTGTCTGGTTAGAAAATCCTTCGTGTAACGACTTGTGAACCTACCAAAACTTATGCGTGGTTCAAACAAATCTACGTTTCTGAACAAATTATAACCTAAATTGACTAAAAGTAAGCGGTCTTTAACGCGATTTGAGTTGATCAATAACAAAGTGGTTTCTTTAAGTTGAGTAGATGCGCTTTGGAGAGCCAATCCGATACTAAATTGTTTTATAGGTAATCTTGTGCTAAAACCGTATCCAATATTTGCCCCAACTTCTTGATTATGATGATTTTCTCCAAAGTAAATGTTTGAATTTCCGGATACTCCAAATAGCAACGCATTTGCTTTATTATTCTGAGAATAACTGAAAAATGAAATTAGAGTTAGAGAAAAAAGTAGAGTTTTCATTGGTGTTAATTGGATAAGGTTACAACACCAAAGTTGATTTGATTATCTGAGCTAATCACATTGTATATAGGAATTAAGGCATTGAATATTGAAGAATCTGGGGTGAATTGGATTTCATAGTGCCATGAAGTGTCCACAAACTTCAGCATCGGATAATGAAATTTTGTTGCATTAGGTCTTGGGATTAATATTTGGAATTGACCATTGCTATTAGTTTTGAATATTTTTTCATTTTCTTTTCTTTCAAATGATTGAGTAGAGAGCTCATCAAAGGTTAAGTACATTTCAAAATTGGGAAGAGTTTGATCATTTTGGTCTACTAAGGTGCCCGAAATACTTATGAATTCGTTGTTTGTGTATTTTTTCTTGCATTGAAAGGACACAGCTAAAAGACATGAAAAACTAAGCACTAGTATTTTAATGGATTTGAATGTCATCGGATTTCATATGTTGGTGTCAGCAAACAAAGATAAGTGTATTTATTTTTGTTTACAAAAAAAAAGCTACTCATCAATAGATGAGCAGCTTTTAATTAAATAGGGTCTAGTATTTTATTTTTCCTTTTTTTTCCGTTTAGAGCTTGTTTTGTTGTTCGCCTGTCTCGGATTTCCTAATCCTGTTGGGCTACCTACTCTATCCATTGCGCAACGGAATCCAAGAGAACTCATGGCTTGATCTTCATCTAAGAATCTTCTAGCACCACCCGAGACCCAGTAGGCTCTGTCGTTCCAAGCACCACCTTTATACACACGAGATTTATCAGAAATCAATGTTGTAGGCCAAGAGGTTCTATTCGCAAAAGGTGCTATGGGATTACCTTGTAAGTCAAATTCTTCGTACTGATTTTGGTACATTACTAAGTTCGGGTCGCGATTGGCCATGTTGATGTCATTTTTACGATTATTATTATCGTAGAAAATAGAACTTTCAATGTCGCCATCTTTGTAGTCGATGTAATCTGAACGTCTGTAGTTTAATCTACTGATGTTTTCCTCCTCAACTTCATTTCTCCATTTCAAACGACCTGGAGTATTCACTACATAATCAGCAAAACCATCACGCAACATTGAAATGATTTCAAAGGCATATTCCTCTTCAGGACCATCACGCAATTCTTCATCAAAAATGTTAGCCAAAATTTCTTCAGAAACAATTAAAGATGCTTCAACATCATATTTAAAATTCTTTAAAGCGATTGCTGAATCCAACCAGATGTTTACTCTTTTCAAAATGTCTAATTCAACCTCGTCCTTTTTACGACCACTTGAGATATAAAATTGATCAGGAGAATAAGAATTAACAATAGCGCCATCGACAGAAACTCTGTTATTTGAAGCGTTTTGCACATTCATATGCGCTGGAATGTTCGGATCGTCTGGATCGTGTTGTTGAGCACTGATTCTTTGGAAACGAATGCGTTCGAACTCGTTAACGTACTGCTTCAATCCATGAACGTCAAACTCAACTTGAGTGTTTTTCGTATCAATCATACCAGCATTATTCAAAACTTTTGTTTTGAATACATTACCTCTAAATGGACGGAAATCGTCAAAGTCTTCAGAAGAAAGCGGACGATACACATCCATCACCCATTCTGATACGTTGCCAGCCATATTATATAAGCCATAATCATTTGGCCAATAAGAATCTACAGGTGCAGTTACATCTGCATTGTCATTCAAATGCCCAGCAACACCCATATAGTCACCACGACCTCTCATAAAGTTGGCGCGGATATCACCACTAAATTCCGCATCATCTTGACGCACCCAGTGACCGTTCCAAGGATAAGTTCTGCGGTCAGAAATAACTTCAGGATTAGTCATATTACCAATCAAACCGTAGTAAGCAAATTCCCATTCAGCCTCAGTTGGTAGACGGAATCTTGGCAATAAAATACCATCTTCCATTCGAACCAAGCGCTTGCCATATTTTCCTCGACCTCTTTTCTTAGGTCCTTTGTTGTCTGGGTCGTAATCACGCAATGGAACTGCTTCTCCTGCATCATACTGACCAACCATATAAGATTCTGTAGTAAACGGATCATCGTCTTGATATGGATTTTCTTGCAAAATGCCTTCTTCGATTAGAATCAACTCGTTTACACGGTCTGTTCTCCAGTTGCAATAGTCACTCGCTTGTAACCATGTTACACCAACTACCGGATAATCTCTGTATGCTGGGTGACGCAAATAATATTCTACAAACTTTTCATTGAAGCCAAGAGGTGAACGCCATACGTTAGTGTCAGGCAATGCATTCTTGTAAATCATTGGGTAAGTTTTGTAAGTGCGCTTTATCCAATACAAATATTCCAACCAGTTAAAGTTGGTAATCTCAAATTGGTCCATGTAGAATGACGAAACAGATACTCTTCTGGGTACGTTGTTCCAATCAAACATAACATCTTGCTCAGTTCTTCCCATGGTAAAGGTACCACCCTCGACGAGGATTAGTCCAGGACCAGCAACTTGCTCGAAGTATGGAACTTTCTGAAAACCACCGTTGTTTTGACGGCTGTATTCCCATCCAGTTGTATTGGATGCTTCTCTGCTTTTACAAGACGTAAAAACCAATGCGGAACTGATTGTCATCAGCGTAAAAAATCCAAGGATCTTCATATTTATACCTTATTGTTTGTAAAAAATCAACTGCAAATATAGCACATTAACGAGATAGGCGTTCAATGGTTACATTTTTTTTTAAAATGATGGACAAGAAATTGTTCTGTAAGAGAGTTTTCTGTCATTACATTTTAAGAAAATGCCCATCGAAATTTCATGCGAACCCCCAGATTGATTGGTCAATTTGGAAACAGTTACATCGTAGCTATAACCAACTTTGAATTTATTGAACTGCAATCCGAACAACAAAATAAAAGCATCTTTACTTCTAAACCATGTACCAAAAGTAAACATGTCGTACTTTATATATGTACCAATATTCATTTCCATGAACCCCTGTTGATATCTGAAGATAACGTTTGGTGAAATACTTACTTTGTTTCCATATTGGGATTTTTTTCCCAAAGGAATCTCAGCACCAGCATGCCCAGTGAATCTCATAGGAAGTCGGCTTGTTCCAATAATCAGGGATTCGTTTGGCGTATTTAAATGGTGCGCAGCAAGTCCGAAATAAAAGCGTTTGGTGAAACCAACAACTCCAACAGACATGTCGAGAAATCCTTTTCTTCCACCTCTTGGCACATCACCTGTTTGATATATGAAGCCACGTCTAGGGTCGATCATATCTCCGAATGTGAGTTTGTCCCAGTCTAAGAATTTCATTACAAAATTTGCTTGTCCACCAAACATCATGGTGAAATTCCTGTTTACCTTGAGGTGATAAGAATAGATTAGGCCCAAACTAGATGTTTGAATGGTATTTTGTCCTTGTTGGTCATGCATGGCTATAATACCGACACCTCCATTGATTGCTCGAAATTTTTGGTCGTAAGAAAAACTCTGAGTAATAAAATTTGCGCTCAATGAAGGCCACTGATTGCGATAATTCATGGAGAACCTTGGGCAGAGATTTGAACCAGCCATTGCTGGATTTAGATATAGGGGATTTGCATAGAACTGTGTAAACACAGGATCCTGAGCAAACGCCTTTTTGAAGGGGGCAATAAGCAATGCGGTTAGAATAAAAAAAAGTATTTTTACGTTCATACGCGTGGCAGCATTTGTTATGCAAATATAATATTTTCGAATTACGAATAGCATCCGACCAATTAAAAACTTAATATTGCTGCAATATTCCAAAAAAAGAAGCGTTTCAAACAAGAATTTGGAAGACTACACTTATTTTTGCTTTATGAAATATAATCAAATAATCAATCAATATTTTTTTCGACTCACAAGTGGTGTACGAAGAATGTTGTCAATTGTTTCGATATCCTTTGTTTTTTCTTTTGTAAATGCACAAACTCAACAGATTGAAGTTCATTTGCCTTGGTCAGGTAATTCAATTAGTGCTTCCTTGTTTGGCCAAGAAGTGGAAATTCCAGCTGTGCCATTCGAATGGAGTGCAGCAGGAATTCCAATCTACATCCACAAGCATCACGAAAAGGGATTGCGGAAATTTGATGTAGTTATGATCCCAATCAATATAGAAACGGTTGATGCTTCTCGCTTTGATAGAGAATTCATAGAGGCTGAACAATTTGATTTGAGTAGTGGATTACAATTTCAGTATCGAGTTGCTTCAGATCGAGGCAAAGATTTTCTTGGAATTGAAATAGTGCCTTATATAATGACTCGTGGGCAGTTGAAGCGTGTCACAAAAATATCTTTTGAAGCGGTTTTCACTCCAAAGGTGTATGCTTCGGTGTCTTTAAAGTTCTTAAACAATTCAGCTATGTCCTCTGGGTCATGGTATAGAATAGCCATTCCATCAACGGGTGTATATAAAATAGATCATGCATTTTTGACTGCAAATGGAGTCAATGCTTCAGGTTTAAATCCTAATCACATTCATGTTTTTGGTAATGCGCGTGGTATGCTACCAGAAAATAACAATGTTGCGCGCCCTGATGATTTGATTAACAATCACATACAAATTTTGGGAGGCGATGATGGTTCTTTTGACTCTGGCGATTTCATTCTGTTTTATGCCAATGGTCCGGATGAAATTAAGTATACAGGTGATAGATTGAGTTATTCTAAAAATTTATATACACCAGAGGCTTATTATTTTATTTGCATCGATGCTACAAAAACACCACTTCGAATACAGTCGGCGGAATTGAGCAACGCATCTGTTACGCATGTTGTTTCTGGTAGCGACCAAATTGTACAATATGAAAAGGACGAGCGAAAATTTGATAATTTGCCAAGCGGAAAACGTTGGTATGGTGAGCTTTTTGATTTTGTGTTGGAGCATGCATTTAACTTTAATTTGGTTGGATTACAAACTTCAGAGCCTATCGAATTGAGAACAGTTTATGCCCGATCTGGGAACAGTTTTGGAAGTTTCTTTCGGGTTTTTCTAAACGGATCTTCCACTCCTTCTCAGGAAGCAAGTTTGGGATCTGGCGCTATAGTATCATCATTAACTACGACGCATACACTTTCAAGTACAAATCTTTCAATACTTGTCCGCTTGGATAGGACTAATCCAGGGGTGAAGGCTTATTTGGATAAGATAGAAGTCAATTATCGCAGAAGTCTGCAATATTCAGGAGGGCAGTATGTGATACGTGACAAACGGTCGGTTGGGTCGGGCAATGTGGCCTCGGTGACTTTGTTAGGCTCTGCTTCGTCGTTAAATATATGGGAGATTACCACGCCTACCATACCACGCAAAGTTGAGTTTTCTTTAACTGGAAATCAAAGTTCATTTCAATTTACCTCAGATTTAGAACGTCAATTTGTGGCATTCACCAATGCATCTGCGCTCATTCCCACTTTCAAAGGCACAGTGCTAAATCAAAATTTACACGCCTTACCAGCAGCGGATTATCTAATAGTTTCACACAAAGATTTTATGTCACAAGCAAATCGGCTTGCAGATTTACATAGGGCCGATGGTTGGACAGTACATGTGGTAGATGTGCAGCAAGTGTATAACGAATTTTCTTGTGGCATGCAGGACCCTGTTGGAATTCGGTGGTTTGCCAAAATGTTCTACGACCGCGCCAACCTAACACCTGGTGTAAACGCACCGCTCAACCTTTGTTTGTTTGGTGATGGCTCGTATGATCCATTAGATTCCAGAAGTCCTGGCAACAACAATATGATTGCGACTTATCAAACTGAAAATTCGGAGAGTTATACATCTTCAATCACGAGCGACGGGTTTTATGTGTTACTCGATAATAATGAGGGCTTTAACGGTGCTGATGGTATGGATATGGGCATAGGTAGAATTATTGCAACAACCAGTTCTCATGCCAAAATATTGGTGGATAAAATTGAGCATTATAAAAAGTATGGCTCATCACATTTTAGCAACAATGCAGGTACAGTTTGTAACGCATCGAGTGAATCCAATCGCGGAGATTGGCAGATTGTAATCACACATATTGCTGACGACGAGGATAATGGTCAGTTTGTTTTTGACCATGAGGGATATGTGAATTATTATAACAATTTGTTTCCTGAATACAACACTGAAAAGATTTATTTGGATGCCTACACACAAATTACAACGGCGGGCGGTCAGCGCTATCCAAGTGTTGTTCCGATTGTTGATTCTCGCATAGAGCGAGGTAACTTAATCATGAATTATGTTGGACATGGTGGAGAAACAGGTTTGGCTTATGAAAGAATTATATCCATCCCACAAATTGAATCATGGAACAATATTGATAAATTGATGCTTTTTGTGTCGGCTACTTGTGAATTCACAAGATTTGACGATTATTCTAGAGAATCTGCTGGCGAAATCATGTATCTTTCTCCAACGGGTGGAGCCGTGGCCATGATGACAACCACCCGAGCGGTATTTATCAACGTGAATTCTGTGGTTGGTCAACGGTTTTATGAAAATGTCTTTTTACGTGATTCTGAGGATCGACCAATCACGATGGGAGAAATCGTTCAAGGCACGTTAAACACCTCTAGCAATGACCTGAATAGAAGAGCGTTTATGCTTTTGGGGGATCCAATGTTGAGACTTAATTTACCATCTGTTTCTTATGAAATTGTGATTGATTCAATCAATGGGTATGATCCATCATTGGTTCAAGACACGATGAAATCTTTAAGTAAAGTAAGAGTTCTAGGACATATTGAGGATGATAATGGAAATACACTGAATGATCTGAATGGCTTTGTTGTTCCAACTATTTTTGACAAGCCCAAGCAGAATCAGACGTTAGCTCAGGACCCAAACTCTCCGATAATTTCTTTTGAAACGCAAAGGAATATCATTTTTAAAGGAAAGTCAACCGTTAGTTCGGGTCAGTTTACCTTCGAATTCATAGTACCAAAAGATATTGACTATAGTTTTGGAAATGGAAAAATGAGTTTGTTTTTCTACAACCAAAGTACGGATTGCGCTTCAGCGGATACTAGATTTGTAGTTGGAGGTGTAGATCCGAATGGTCTGTCGGACAACGTAGGCCCTGAAGTAACGATGCACCTAAATAATGAGAATTTTGTGAGCGGTGGAATTACCAATGAAACACCAATCTTTTTCGCGAATTTGTTTGATGAAAATGGCATCAATGCCGTTGGAAATGGTATCGGTCATGATATCACTTTGATTTTAGACAACAATTCAAGCCAGCCTTTCATATTAAATGATTACTACGAATCTGAATTGGATACATACCAAAGTGGAGCAGTACGTTTTCAATTACCGAAAATGGCGCCTGGCCCGCATACATTAACATTTAAAGTATGGGATGTAAATAACAACAGTTCAGAGAGCGTTTTAGAATTTATTGTGGTTGAAGGCGCGGACGTGGATTTGCGTCATGTTTTGAATTATCCCAATCCGTTTACTACCTATACAGAGTTTTTCTTTGAGCACAATCAGGCTGGCACAGATTTGGAGGTTCAAATTCAAATATTTACAATCAGCGGAAAAATCGTAAAGACCATTAACGAAAATATGATGAATTGTGGCTTCCGAACACAAGGTGTTCCTTGGGATGGCAGAGATGACTTTGGCGACCAATTGGCTCGTGGAACTTATGTTTATCGGGTTTCAGTGAACACGCCAGATGGCACGCAGGCCGAAAAATTCGAAAAGCTCGTTTTACTCAGGTGAAAACCAATTAAATAATTATTTTTGCAAGTTTTAACTCAAAATCGACTCATGACAAATAAGATTCTCCCTCTGATTTCTTTAATCACTTTTACAGGTAGTATTTTTGCGCAAGGTACAAACCCTAATCAATCGCAGAAAGCTAATGATATACAATTAAATACAATAACTACTGCGGTACCGTTTTTATTAATCAATCCAGATTCACGCGCAGGCGGCATGGGGGAAATTGGTGCAGCAACTAGCGCAGATATGTATTCTATTTATTGGAACACATCAAAATTGGCATTTTCTAAAGACAAAATGGGCTTTTCTACGTCATATTCACCTTGGTTGCGGGCCATAGCTCAGGATATGCACTTGTCGTTTTTAACTGGTTTTTACAAGATAAATGATAGACAAGCGGTTACCGCATCTATGAGATATTTTTCACTAGGACAAATCACCTTCACCGATCAGCAAGCTAATAAAATTCGTGATTTTGTGCCTTCGGAGTTCGAAATCATGGGAGGCTACGCTTTGAAACTCAGCGACAAAATGGCCTTGGGAATGAATGGTAAATTTGTTTTTTCAAATTTGACTGGAGGAACTCTTGTTGCTGGTGCGAATACGCGACCTGCAACTGCGGGAGCTGCTGATTTATCGTTTAGTTATTTTGATGATGAATTGAGATTATTTGGAAATAGAGCTCTTTTAGGAATTGGCGTTGTTTTTTCCAATATAGGCAATAAAGTGAGTTATAGCGACGCTTCTGGTCCGCGTGATTTTTTACCAGCTAATTTGAGAATAGGAACAGCACTATCCTTGGATTTGGATGACTACAACCGATTTACTTTTGGTATAGACATTAATAAGTTGTTGGTTCCAACCCCACCGATTTCTATTGCTGGCCCGGGGAACACTGTTTATAGTCTAGGAAGCGACAATAATGTGCCTGTTATTGCAGGTATTTTCCAATCGTTTTATGATGCACCGGGTCGACCTTTAATTGGTCCAGACAATAATCCAGTTGTCGAGAATGGTGAAGTTCAGATTAAAAACGGCAGTCGTTTTGGTGAAGAATTAAGAGAAATCAATTTTGGTATAGGCACAGAATATGTTTACAATAAAACTATTGCAATTCGCGCTGGTTATTTCCATGAGCATTATTCTAAAGGAAATAGACGATATTTAACTTTCGGAATTGGCTTAAAATATAGCAAGTTGGGAATTGACTTATCATACATTGCATCTTTAGTTCAACAAAATCCCTTGGCCAATACTTTGCGTTTTTCTATGAGTATTGTTATTGATGGTTCTAAAAAGAAAGAGAAAATCGAGGATTAATTTTAGTCCGTCGAGTTTCATTTAGTTGAGTCTTTTCCAAAATGGAAATCAAAATTAATTACCACGTGCATGACCATTGGCATGAACTCAATACGGCAGATCGTAATTTGGTAGAACAGAGCATTTCCATTGCTCAACAGGCGTATGCGCCCTACTCAAAATTTCATGTTGGGGCAGCATTATTGCTTAAAAACGGTGAAATTGTTTTGGGAAACAATCAAGAGAATATTGCTTACCCTTCGGGAATGTGCGCTGAGCGAACTGCACTTTTTTATGTTGGAGCACATTATCCAAATGAGCATATTGAAAAACTTGTTATTTACGCTTTTGGTGATTTGCAAGCAGACGGAGAACCAGTTAGTCCTTGCGGAGGGTGCCGTCAAGTAATATCAGAAACCATTATGCGACAAGGGATTGGATTTGAGTTGATTCTGGTTGGAAAAAACGGTAAAGTTGTGCGTTTTGCTAATGCCCTTGATCTATTGCCGTTTCCATTTGGCTTCTCTAGTTGAGCATAAGAAGAATACGCTAGACTCTTAAGTTGTTCGCCAAGAAAAATAATACCTTAGGTGACACAATGTATCAGGTGAAATACATCAAACTTAAATAGAAATAGGGGTATTTCTTTCGTGCCATGTTACAATGTCAAACATGAAAATTTGTGATAAAATAGAACTTTTTATCTCTTTTAAATTGAATTATTGAAGGATTTGGAGCATTTTCAGTATCCGTGAGTTTTCTAAGAAGAAATAACACAGAAATAGGCTAGTGCCATAAATAGTTGGATAAAACCCGTATGCAAAAAACCATATATCCCTCCTTATAAAAAACGCAATGAGTGGAATGAGCAGAAAAATGTAGGCTAAAGGTAGAATTGCATAGACTGAATTTCGGTTTTCCGCCACGTAATAATTGTCATTGTAGAAAATTAGAATGGATTTCTTTTCATTCAGAATTTTTGTTTTTTCTATGAAAAAAATGTCATCTACCTTTAGGAGAAATAGATTTTGACCCAGAGCATCTATTGATTGTCCATTGTCATAATGCACTCGAATTTCACTTGATTTATATATATCCGAGTAGCCTCGGGCTTGAATATATTCTACGCGGTGTTTGCTCACTTGAGCCGGCATAAAATAATCTACTGTCAAGATTATAAAGCAGACTAAGGAGATTATCACAATTGAATTAAAAAGTTTGGCGCGCCAACCCGAACGCAAGGGGTCATATTTTCTTCTTTGGTTAATGTATTCAATTTGCTCAACCCGTTGTTTGTACTTCATGTAGCGTTCATATTTTTCTTTCTGGCCTTGTTCAGCAGTTTTCTCATTACTTAAATCTGCTACATTTTGCGAACTGCTTCTTGAACGTGTATTTAAAGTTGGTCTTTGCCCTGTTATAATTTCATAAGCCTCCGTAATTTTTATAAATTGATTGTGAGCCTCAATACTTGGATTAATATCAGGGTGTACGCGTTTCACCAAAGTGCGATAAGCTTGTTTTACCTCTCTTTCTGAAGCGTTTGGATGAAGGCCCAAAATTTTGTAGTACCGAGATGTAATCAAGAATAATAGTTTTTAATGGTTAAAGAACGATTGATTTTTCCAGAACCTGTATAATTAAATTTTTTGAAGTAAAACACTTCTTTGGGCTGTTCAAATTTGCTCAATACTTCAGCAATACTCGATAAGTTTAGTGCATTTTCACTTTCGATACACAACACGAGTTTCTGACCTAATTTTTCATCGGGTAGTCCAATTGTGAAAAAAGGGACAGTCCAATGCAAAGCAGCCAATTTTCTTTCAATCTCTTCAGGATGCAGTTTTATGCCACCGGAGTTAATCACATTGTCTATTCGTCCAATAAAATCGAAATTTTGCTCATCTATTAAATGCACAAGATCATTGGTTTTTAGTTTCTTGATTCCGAGCATGGGTGCATGAATCACAAGAGTTTTGTCTTTGTTGGTCGAGCAGGTAATACCATTCAAAGTTTTAAATGAAGGAGATGAACGCGTTATTTTTTTTAGAGCGATGTGGGAGTAGGTTTCTGTCATGCCATAACTCAAAAACACATTTTGACCAGATTCAATAATTCTATCTTGTAAATTGGACGAAATTGGTCCGCCACCGAGCAATATTGTTTTTATTTTCAAAAGTTTCTCCGCATTTGCATTTAAACATTTTTCATACTGATATGGAGTCATTGCAGCAAAATTTGGGGTCAATTCTTCGGGATACTCTAAAGGCTCGCTAGGTTTAGTAAAGATAGTCTGCATATCGAATACCATTGAGCGAACGAGCATCATTTTTCCAGAAACATAGTCGAGAGGAAGACAAATAAGTGCATGGGTAAGCTCAGAAAACTGGAAAAAAATACCTGTCATTTTTGCACTCTCAACCAAATATTTTTTTTGAGCGATAATTTTTTTTGGAATTCCAGTAGAACCGGAAGTTTGAAATTCAATGTTCGGTTTTGCTGATTTCCATTCTTTTAAGAAATCTTGAACAGCTACTTCAAGCTCAGGATGAATAAATGCTATTTTGGTAGAATTTAGGATAATGGTACTATTTTTGATTAAGTAATTGGATTCAAAATTAGAGTATATTTGTCTAAAATTAGCAAGTTTATCGAAAGCAATTTTCGATTTAATTTTAACACATTAAATTAAGAATATGAGAATAGTAACAGGAATTATAGTTTTAGTCTTGGGGTTGTCAACAGTAACTTGTGCCAATCGTGCTAAACTATCAAATCAAAACACTGAAATCACTGAAGAACAAGTAGGGATTGCGTTTCAAGCAATGTCATTAGCCGAAGCGAAAGCACTTGCGAAAAAGAAGAAAAAAATTATTTTTATTGATGCTTACGCCTCCTGGTGTGGTCCGTGCAAAATGTTGGATAAAAATACATTCCCTGATGCATCTGTTGGTACTTACTTCAATGATAAGTTCATCAATTTAAAAATTGATTGCGAAAAGCACCCTGATGGAGCTGAGATTATGCGTACATACAGTATAACGGCTTATCCCACTTTGCTTTGGATCGATGCGGATGGCAAATTGATTAAAAAAGAATTGGGTTACAAAACTCCAGAGCAGCTCTTGCGTGCAGTACAAGATATTAATTAACAAAAACAACTTATTTTAGAGAGGTCGTTATGCGGCCTCTTTTTTTTCGCAAAATTTTTTAAAAGGGATCGTGTTATCTAACAATCCAAGTACTTTTGTTAAATGAAATCAAATTCGGTAATTGATACCCGCATATTTCTGAGACTTTTAAAATCTGCAGTGCCCTATAGACTGCTTTTTGTATCTGCACTTGTACTCACGATGTTTTATGCCATTATAAGTTCCGTTCGCCCACTTTTAATTGGTGAATTAGTGAAGCGCTTCGTTGGAGATGGGTATGATGCCGACTCATTATTTAATTGGACATTATTACTTATCGTTTTACTCTTTGGAGAGGCATTGTTACAGTTCTTGTCCACGTATCTTTCATCTATATTGGGTCAAAGAATCATTCGAGACTTAAGAAAACGCTTATATGACCATGTTGTGGGCTTTCGCCGCAAGTTTTTTGACAAGACGCCTATTGGATCTTTGGTTACGCGCGTGGTATCCGATATTGAGGCCATGGCAGAAGTCTTTTCGCAAGGAGTTTTAAGTATTCTGGGAGACGTGTTTATGTTGTTTGGCGTACTTTTTTTAATGCTTTATGTTAATTGGCAGCTCACTTTAATCATGTTGATTCCTTTTCCACTTTTGTTTTTGGCGACTAGAATTTTTGCTCGAGCGATGAAACAGTCCTTTATGCTTGAAAGGTTTGAGGTAAATCGCTTGAATACGTTTGTTCAAGAGCGTGTTACTGGGATGGCAATTGTGCAATTGTTTAATAGACAAAACAGGGAGATGGGTAATTTTCAGGAAATCAACGAACGTCATAGAGAAGCGCACATTAAGGCTATCTGGGCAAATTCTATTTTCTTTCCTGTGGTTGATTTACTTAGTTCGCTGTCTATCGGCTTGTTATTTGTTTACAGTGCTTTGCAAATAGAATGGGTGAGAGGTGATGCTGAAATATTTTCGGAAGTTGTACGATTCACCCTTTGGATCAATATGCTTTTCAGGCCAGTAAGAATGTTAGCTGATAAATTCAATACTTTACAAAGAGGTGTTGTACGTGCAGAGCGCGTTTATGAATTGATGGACATGCAAGAATTTGTTCAAGACACAGGTAAAATTGAGTCATGTGAATTTGACAAAAACATACGCTTTGAAAATGTATGGTTTGCATACGATCAAGAGAAATGGGTTTTGAAAGACCTTACTTTAGAGATAAAATCTGGAGAAACGATTGCTATTGTTGGCTCAACGGGTTCTGGAAAAACATCGATTATTAATTTGATTGGTAGATTTTACGAATATCAGCAGGGAAAAATTTTAATCGGAGAAACGGATTTACGTGATTTATCTATTGCGTGTTTGCGTTCTAATATTGGTATTGTTTTGCAGGATGTATTTTTATTTTCGGATACCGTTTACAACAACATCACTTTGGGCAATGAAGAAATAACTATGGATCAAGTGGTGGATGCGGCCAAAGCTGTTGGAGCACATGAATTTATCAGTAAACTTGATGGCGGATATAACTATTATGTGGGCGAACGCGGTGGCGGATTATCTGTAGGTCAGCGTCAGTTAATTTCTTTCATTCGTGCATATGTATACAACCCTGCAATTTTAATTTTAGATGAAGCAACATCAAATATTGACAACGAATCTGAAGAGTTAATTCAAATTGCTACCGAAAAACTGACGCAAAATCGTACTTCTATAGTTGTAGCGCACAGACTAACAACTATTAGTAGAGCGAATCGAATTTTTGTTTTAGAAAAGGGCAGAATTATTGAGCAAGGAACGCATGCCGAATTGATAGAATTAGAGGGTTCTTACAAGAAATTGTTTGAATTGCAATATGCTAACTCATAAGGTATTAGTTTTTTTCTTGATTTCTTGATTTCTGTTTTTCTGTTTTTTTTTATATATTTACATCAAATTAAATTAAGTCTATGTTTCAAATTTCTGAGGAGTCAATTAATCAATCAATCGAGCTTTTTAACGCAGCTAGCGAAGATGAAATCAACGAGTTTTCTGATCGCTATGCGGATACACAAGAGGCACTTGTCGGTTATGTGTTTCAAACTGCTGCCGAAGACGATGATGAAGAATTGTTGAGTTATTTTGTATATTACTACACCTTGATTATGTTAATTTTCGAAAAATCGGGCGCCAAAATTCCTTTGATTACCGATGAGTTTATTGACAGTTTTCACGAGGATTATCTGGAGTTGATTGATGAATATTCAGAATCTGAGGATTTCGCTGAGTTAAACGATTTTGTAGGTCAGCCAGTATTGATGGATTTTCTTTTGCACGACATCAATACTGAGGATGATCAAGGCAGTATGATTGAAGAGGATATGCAAAATATTTTGAGTATGGTGCTCATTGGATTGGTTGGTATACTAACCAAATCAATAGAAGACTAGAGTAATGAATGCAGAAACAATTGTAAATGCGATGATGTCTTCGGACTCTTTTAGCAATTGGTTAGGCATTGAAGTGGTTCGAATAGAAGCAGGATACTGTGAATTGCGTATGACAACAAGGAGTGAAATGACAAATGGTTTTGGGATTCTACATGGAGGAATATCTTATTCTCTTGCTGATTCTGCATTAGCATTTGCAGCAAATTCTTTTGGTCGACATGCACTGAGTATTGAAACATCAATATCTCATCACAAAAAAGTTGCTTCGAATGAGGTGATTACTGCTGAGGCATCACCAATAGCGATTGGAGAAAAGTTTTCTAATTTTTCTGTAATTATAAAAAATGCTGAAAATGAAGTAGTTGCTTCTTTCAAGGGAACTGTTTATAATTCTTCTAAATATTGGGCATAAATATTGTTAAGGTTAGAGAAATGATAAAAAATGAGTGAAGATTATAAAAATATAGTTCCTCTTGATATAGCAGTGAGGAAAGTGTGGTTGAAAATGTTCAAAATGTATAACCAAAAGGCGATGCATTATGGAGTGTCATTTTCATTGGGGCTTGTGCTTTTATCCATAGACAAGGAGGGTACACCAAGTACGCAGTTGGGGCCTAAAATGGGGATGGAGCCAACAAGTTTATCACGAACGTTGAAGATGATGGAGGAGGAAGGCTTGATCAAGAGAATTCCAGCCACCGTTGATAAACGTGTGGTACATGTTTACCTGACTCCAAAAGGTGTTGCCCATCGCCGCATCGCAAGAGATGAAGTTTTGAAATACAACCGCTCTTTGTATCAAGAAATTGATCATCAAGATGTGGCAGCTATGCTCAGAGTTTTGGAGCAAATAAGTAATCTTACTGAATATTAGAGGCTTTCGTTCTTTCTTCAAATAAACGTACTGTTTCTCCGTAAATCTCTTTAGCCGGTTTAGGTTTTTCATTTGGAATCCAAACAAAGCTCTCAGTTTTCATTTCCTTTACTGGAATATTTCCTAAGTCGTAGTTAGCGCCATCAGGATTGCCATAATAGGTCACTCTTGTGACCTCACCACTGTCCAAATAAACTTTTAACTCGCTACTCACAAGTCTTGACATTCCTTGTCTTTCAATAACTACTGTTGAATCGTTTTCTTTTTCATCTTCGATAAAATAGATGGTTTTGGCGTTTCCGATTACATGCACTTGATTCAATTTGCCTTGTGTAAAATAACCTGTCATGTCTCTTCCTGAAACTTGGTTGTAGTACAAGTCTTTTTCAACCTCTGATACGCTCAACGCTGAACCATTAACTTTGGCAGTTTTGATACCGTTGCTGTCGCGAATAACTTCCATGTAATCGCCAGTCATTTGGCTATTTTCAGTCCATAAAGTTGGTGAGCCATAAAGCATTGTTGTTGAATCTATGTTGCTGTTAATCAGAGAGTCGCATGTTGAGAAGTAGCTCGATGATGCATAAGCTACTTGACGATAGGCGCGAATTAAAGTTACTTCATCCAAAGAATCTTGGAAAATCTGAATGGTGTCTGCCATGAGATAACTGGTATCATTGTCTTTGTAACTGAAAAATAGGGGATTCAACGTAGCTAATTTGAACTTATTCAAACCGTCGGAAATCGCATGACCACAATAGATTTCAACTTGTTCTTTGAAGTCGATGATGCGCACATTTCCTTCGCCTATGGCTAACTCTTGGGCGTTATTGTATATTAACTTGTTACCGTAAAGCTGTTGCTCTGGTTTGAAAATACGTGCATTACCCTCAAAAGTCCCGTTGTTATTTTTAGCATCAAAATATCCTTTGTTGCAATAGATGACTGTAGAATCTGTAAGTTGATGAATTCGTGTTGCTCCATAAAAAGTCAGTTCATCTAATTTTGTTTTATACCTCATGGTATCTGTTGTAATGTGGTAGGTGTCATTAGTAAAGAGGACATCTTTACCGAAGTTAAAGACTTCGCTTTTTCGGAAGTAGGTGCCGCTTCGCGAGGTAAGGCGTTCATTTTTTGTAACGTTCGTAATTACAGCTCCGTTTCGGTAAGTCATTGTTTCTTTTTTGGTATGAAACTCCAAACTGTCTGTATCTATTCGGTAATATCGGTCTCTAATGCGAACATTACCCCAAAGTTTAGCAATGTGTGAATTGTCGTTGTACATCAACGAATCGCAAAAAAGATTCAATGTATCTTGGCTGTTCATGTGCACTTTTCCATACGCAAATACTTGTTTTTTTTGAAACAAATAAATGGCAGAATCGCAATACATGGTACTTCCTTGATATTTGAATCTCACGTTACCGACCAATGTTTGTTTGCCCTGTTCTAGATCAATAACAACAGATTCTGCCCCTGGTAATAGTTCCAGTAAATTATCTTGAGCACGGCCAGTTGAGGCTAGGCAAATTAAAACTAAAGCCAGCGATATTAGGCTAAGAAACTTTTTCAAAAAACCTAGAAAGTACCATTGTGAAACAGCGTTTGGTCCCTGTCTGGTCCCACTGATACGATGTAAATTGGAACACCGAGTTTCTGTTCCAAATAGTCCAAATAATCCATCAACTCTTTTGGAGCTTGATTCAAGTTGGTTAATTTTGTAAGGTCTGTATTCCATCCTTTTAGTTCTTCGTACACAGGTTCAATGTCCACATCGCAAATATCATAAGGCATTATATCAACAAGTTTGCCATTGATTTTGTAGTGGGTGCAAGCATTGATGCTTTCAAAGATACTCAATACATCGACTTTCATCAAAGCGAGATGAGTTACACCATTAATCATGATCGCATATTTTAAGGCAACGAGGTCAATCCATCCGCAACGACGCGGACGTCCTGTTGTTGAGCCAAATTCTCGACCTTCTTGACGCATTGCTTCACCGAGGTCGCCATTCAGTTCTGTAGGAAAAGGCCCTGATCCGACGCGAGTGCAGTATGCTTTAAAAATACCAAGCACATTTCCGATTTTATTTGGAGCAACACCAAGTCCTGTGCAAGTTCCAGCTGCGATGGTATTTGAGGAAGTTACATACGGATAGGTACCAAAGTCAATATCTAAAAGAGTGCCTTGAGCACCTTCGGCCAATATTTTTTTACCTTGTTCCAATTGAGCGTTGATGTAGTTTTCGCTGCTAATGGTGGTTAGCGTTTTTAATTTATCGATAGCTACAAACCATTCTTGCTCGAGTTGTTCAAGATCGATACCCAGATCTCCATGGTGCTTAAGGATACTCAAATGCTTGTCTTTCAAGGCTTCGTATTTCTCCTTAAAATTTGGTGAAAACACGTCTCCGACACGAAGTCCATTTCGACCTGTTTTATCCATGTAAGTAGGGCCAATACCTTTGAGTGTAGAACCAATTTTATTTTTTCCTTTTGCCAGTTCAGATGCAGCATCCAAAAGACGATGGGTTGGAATAATTAGATGTGCTTTTTCTGAAATGAGCAGTCTTTCTCGAAATGGGACATTGAATGGTTCCAATTTGTCTAATTCTTTAGAAAATACAATTGGGTCGATAACAACACCGTTTCCAACAACATTACTCACGCCATCATGAAATATTCCAGAAGGAATGGTGTGCAAAACATGTTTTATTCCGTCAAATTCTAAAGTGTGACCGGCGTTTGGTCCACCTTGAAAACGAGCAATAATATCGTATTTAGGAGTTAGTACATCTACAATTTTCCCTTTTCCTTCGTCGCCCCATTGCAGGCCGAGCAAAACGTCTAATTTCATACGTCTTGAATTTTTAAGTTTGATATTCCTTCATCAACGGTATTGAATATTGAGAAGATTGAATTTAACTTGGTGATAATTAATAATTTTTCTATTTGAATTGGAATAGCACACAAGATCATTTCGCCACCGTGGTTGCGAATTTGAGTGAAGACCTTTAGTATGTTATTGATACCTGTGCTGTTCAGATGTTTTATTTCAGAACAATCCAAAATGAATTTGGAGTATTCACCTAAATAATTATGAGTTTCATTTAGTAAATTTTCACCATCAACGGCTTCTAACATGTTGCCAAGTGGTTGAAGAATAACGATGCCTTCTACTAATTTTGTTTTTACATCTACGGACATTTTTAATCTTTTTTGATAATTTTTCCGTAGAAATTCAGTGAATGATGATCAATTTTAACACCCAAAATTTCTTCTACCGTTTGTTTAATAGCATGAATTCGAGGATCACAAAATTCTATAACTTGTCCGGATTCTGTACAAATAAAATGGTCATGTTGTTTTGATCCGTGGGATTTTTCAAATTGGGCCATGTTACCACCAAATTGATGTTTTCGTACCAGATTACAAGCAATGAGTAATTCAATAGTGTTGTATAATGTAGCACGACTCACGCGGTATCTCTGATTTTTCATTTCAATATACAGGGATTCTATGTCGAAATGCCCATTGTATTTGTAAACTTCAGAGAGTATAGCGAATCGTTCAGGGGTTTTTCTGTGGCCATTTTTTTCGAGGTAAGCCGAAAAAATTTGTAAAACAGTATGCACTAGCGCGTCCTTATCCATTCTTCAAAATGAGGATGTAAAAGTACTATAAAACTGTCTATTAAGTAATGTAAAAATTAAGAACATATGAACAATTCATTTTGTCTTATTCAAGAAAAATGATTTGAAAAATTTTCAATGGGAAAGGCACATTTTATAATAATTCGATTTTCTGAATTTTAAGTTCTATACTTGATTAATCTTCATAATCGAACTGTTCTGTTTCTTCAACCATACGTTCAACGCTTTTCACACCATCTACCAATTCGAATTTTGATATGAGCTGTTGCAGGTGTTCTTTATCGTAAACCAGCACTTCTATTATTCCCTCAAAAACTTCACCGTGCGTTGCAAAACTGATAGATTTCATGTTAACACGTTGCTGTTTGGAGATGATATCGGTGATTTTGTTCACGATGCCTAAATCGTCTAACCCGAGTAATTTGATTTTAGCAATTCGCTCTTCTTTGAATTGGCTTTTCCAACGCGCTTTGATAATTCGGTAGGCATATTTTGACATCAGTTGCGTCGCATTTGGGCAATTGTCGCGATGTACTTTGATGCCCTCGCCTTTTGTGATAAACCCGAAAATATCATCGCCTGGAAGCGGATTGCAGCACGGAGCAAGTCTATAATCAAAGTCATGAAATTCTTCACCAATAATGAGTGTGTCTTTTTTATCGATTTTTACTTCTCGTTCTTCCTCAAGTCTTTTCTGTTCAGATTTTTGAAGTTGGCCATTTTTAAGTTCGATTTGTTTAAGAATTTTGAAATCGACTTTACCTTTAGCTACTAAAAAATACAAATCTGTGGCCGAAGCTTGGTTGAAATATTTGATTAGAAAGGAAATATTTTCGCCAGAAAACGGAATGTTGAGCTTCTTGAGTTTACGCTCTAGGGTTTCTTTACCATCTACACTTATGATGCGTTTTTCCTCTTTAATTGCGACTTTTATTTTTTGTTTGGCTCTGGCCGATTTCACCATTTTGAGCCAATCTTCTTTGGGCTTTTGCTTAGATGAGGTGATTATTTCTATTTGGTCGCCGCTTTTGAGTTGATAACTCAAGGGAACAAGCTTATTATTTACCTTGGCTCCAATACAAGTTTCGCCAACTTTGGAGTGAATGTCGAATGCAAAATCTAAAATGGATGCGCCATGGGGCAATACGCGCAATTCGCCTTTTGGTGTAAAAACGTAAATCTCATCGGAAAACAAATTCATTTTGAATTCATCGATGAAGTCTAGTGCATTTCGGTCTTCGGAGCTTTGAATCAAATCACGAATCTCTGTAATCCATCGGTCAAATTTGCTTCCTCCTGATTTACTTTCTTTGTAATTGTAGTGCGCTGCCAAGCCTTTTTCTGCAACCTCATCCATGCGTTTTGAGCGAATTTGCACCTCTACCCATTTGCCTTTTGGACTCATTACTGTGGTATGCAAAGATTCGTATCCGTTTGCTCGAGGAATTGAAATCCAATCTCGCAAACGGTCGGGACTTGGCTGATAGAAATCGGTTACAATTGAATAGATGCGCCAAGCCAAACTTTTTTCCATCGTCTCTGGCGCATCAAAAATGATTCTAACGGCAAACACATCATAGATTTCTTCAAAAGGAATGGCTTTGTTTTGCATTTTATTCCAAATGGAAGCAACAGATTTTGTTCGTGCCTTGATTTCATAGGAAATATCTTCTTTATCTAAACTGGTTTTGATAGGCATCACAAAACGGCGTATGAATCTATTTCTAACCTCTTTAGAGGCCTCCAGTTTAAATTCGATTTCTTTATAAATCTGCGGTTCTTTGTGCATCAAAGCCAAGTCTTCGAATTCAGATTTGATGGAGAAAAGCCCTAGCCGATGGGCTAGGGGGGCATAAAGAAAAAGTGTTTCGCTTGCAATTTTGAGTCGTTTGTCATAACGCATACTGCCCAAAGTGCGCATGTTGTGCAAACGGTCTGCCAATTTGATCATTACCACGCGCAAATCATCGGAAATGGTAAGAATCATTTTTCTAAAATTCTCAGCTTGTATGGATATATCCTCGTCAAAAACTTCTGGAATTTTTGTAAGCCCATCAATAATCAAACGTACTCGTGAACCGAAAAGATCCTCAACATCGTCCAACGTAATGTGAGTATCTTCCACTGTATCGTGTAAAAGGGCACAAACAACAGAGGTTGCGCCAAGCCCCATTTCTTCGGCACAAATTCTAGCCACTGCAATGGGATGATAAATGTACAATTCACCACTTTTTCTTCGCATATCTTTGTGCGCATCAACAGAAACGTCGAAAGCTTTGCGTATTTGTTTTGCTTCTTCGGTAGAGATTCGATTTTTTAAACATCGCATCAAACCTCGAAATGCGTTTAGCAATTCTTTACGTTCTTTAATGATGTCTATTTGGGGCTCTTGATTGTTCATATTGAAAACTGTTCAACACAAAAATAAGATTAATAACTACCCTTAAACGGACTAGGATGAATTTCTTTTCAAATTACGGATGTTCGTGGTTGGTGATTAGCGCTCAGATGTTGAATAATTGTTAGTTTTGAAGCATAAAAGACAGATTAGTTATTGCCTATTGATGTTTGAACGTAAAAATGTGAAGCAGTGTTTTCTGCTACACTTGAAATCTAAAAATATGCATGTCGAGCTTGTACTTCTAAAATGGGATTAGACCTACCTTTGCACCACAACTTTTCCTTAAACCTCGTCTTCATTTCCATTGTTGTCTTGCACTAGACCAAAAAAACATACATGCCACATGCACGCTGCTAATTTCCGTTGAATCAATAGAACCTAATACTTCAACTGTTCATTTTTTTTGATAAACCAATTTGCAGTTTAGGGTATACAAAGTATAGTTGTATGGCGAAACGTTTAATTAAGTAGACCAGATACTAATTCACTATGTCGGTTACATAAGCGAGAGGATTTTGTATTCATCTTGGATTTTTGCCTATCATCTTACAAACACATCCGCCATTAACTTGTTGTTCTTATATTTGTACCTCTAATTAAAATATATGCAAATACTTGAGTTCATATTTCATTTCGGGGTAATAATCTCGGTATTCACTTTTTTGTGGTGGTTTCTCGGTTTAATTCTTTCGCTATTGTTTGCTCCTATGGGATTGACACCTTCAAAAGTTTACTACGCACAGAAGATATTGAAATACTTTTTTTTGGTCACGGTGGCCTTTCGCTTTGCTTTAGATGATCGTTTTGGTTTGCAAGGTTCGTCAGACAAAACTGGCTATATAATTTCGGCCCTCATTCTTTTGGCTTATTTGATAGGCAAAACGGAGGCGAAGAGCAATCGGATGAAGTTTTATGCCAATTTTGGTCCGATGCGCACCGTTTCAATTACTCCTTTTAACCGCAACAAAGAGTTATTGCTCATTGGATTTGCCATTTTGGTTTACGCCTATTTTGTGTTTTTTCCAGAAGGGGCCAACAATATGATTACGAATTGGTTGGTAGATAGTATTGTGAGTATTTCTGATACACCAGTTATTGGTTGGATTTTTAAAATTATTGGTTTTTTCTTTTTGGTGATTGTAATTATGCGTTTTGTGAATGGCATATTCGCATTAATCGGCTTGTCACCTAGAAACAATACATTTCCTGAAGAACGCAAACGCGAGGATTATGATGATTACGAAGAAATTAAATAAATTTTCGCGGGGCTTTGTTTTGATTCTGTTGGCGGGTTTTGCTTTTGATTCATGCAAGAAAGAGCCTTTGGAGTTTGTTATAGAAGGAGAAATTTTCGACAAATCTTTCGGGCAGCTAGTCGATGGTGGTAAGGTCAAGCTGTATAAGGTTTTGGCTGCAACCACTCAAGAAGTTTTCATTTCGGATCAGAATATTGTTGACGGCAAGTACAAGTTTGTTTTTGACCGAGACAGATCAGAGAAATACGTAATTCGATTTGAAAAAGAGTTCTATTTTGAGGAAGTGTTGACTGTATTTTTTAGTCAGTTACAAGTTGGAGAAACCTATACTGTGAATTTCAATGCTGAGGCAATAGCTATGATGAACTGGGTTTTTACAGATGTTGCTCCTGTAAATTCCAACGGGTCAGCGTCTATACAAAAATTGAATGGTCGATCAACAGGTGCTGGTGCTTGTCCTAATCAGGAATATGAGTATTTTGGTGGAGGTGTATCCGACACCTTGCGCTGCGCAGTGGGCGGCAATCAATACATCAGGTTTTATGTAATCGATATACCCGAATTTGTGCTTGATTCATTGTATTGTTCGGCATTCGAAGATTCTTTCTATCAAATTAACTTTTAGACCAAAACTAAGTTCGACTGTTTGTCACGTCGATTAGATTCCCGCATTTGAAGTGACCCATCGGACATTTTTTGAAGCCATGCGAGCCACAAGGACGACATTCTAGCTTCTGGGGGGTTTCCAAAATTTGTTTATCCTCCGAAAGTGGCCCAAAACCAAAATCTTCTATCGTACTGCAAAAGAAAGCTGTTACTGGGGCATTCATTGCGCTACAAAGGTGAAGCGGACCAGAATCATTCACAAAGTTTCGTTCTGCTTTTTGAATCAAAGCTGCAGATTGTAAAAGAGAAAGTTTGCCGCAAAGATTTTCTACTGAGGTGAGTTGACTAGTTATTCTAATTCTTTCGCAAAGTTCAACATCGCTTGGAGCACCGAGCAAGTATATTTTCGAATTATCGGGTAAATACTTAATGAGTTCAATCCACTTGGATTCAGGCAATTGCTTGGTAAACCAAACGGATGCTGGTGCCATACAATAGTAGTGCTGCGGTTGAAATTTTTTGACCAATTCAAAGTCACTCGCACTTGGAAAAATTTCAGGTTGAATTGATTCTGGCTTCGAAATGAGGTGCTCTACTAGTTGAAAATTGCGTTCAACTTCGTGATTTCCGCCAGACAAGAGGTGGTTCGTTTTGTAATTGAAGAGAAAAGACCAGGGATTTTGTTTAAAACCGGAAATATGCCGTGCTTTCGAAAAAGCGGATAAAAACCCTGCGTTAAAGTAGCGTTGCACACAAATCACTTCATCGTATTTACGCTTGCGGATAGCGAATAAATTCTCGAAAAGTGAAGCAAATTTCTTATTTTTATTCCAGACGAACAATTGGTTGATGTGTGGATTGTTACTTAATAAAGTTTCATTTCCTTTCCTTACCAAAACATCTATTTCTGCTTTGGAGTGCGCTTTTTTCAATTCGCGAATCATCGGTGTGATGAGAATTACATCACCGAGAAATGCTGTTTGAATAATTAGAATGCGCATGGAGCAAAGATAGTTTTATTCGTGACTATAAATTACGTCAAAATTCGTTTATCAATCAGTTCGCATTAAATCATTAGGTTTGTTAAAATCTTAGCTTTAGAATTACATATTTAAAATGCTGAGTTCTTAAGGAGTATTTTAAGTTCGGACATAATCGAAAAATGAGTTCGGTAATAAATAAAAAAGATGTGGGTATCGAAGTTAGAAAACCACTTCTAAGTTCTAGCTTGAATTGCTTATATTTGCGCAAATCATCTCAAACCTAGGTTATGACAAAATATATTTTTGCGTTCAGTTTAATTTTCGTTCTTTTTAATCAAAACATATTTTCTCAAGCTAAATACGATGCTTCTGTAAAGCGTTTTTTGACGGATTTAAAAGTAGAAAATCATCCGTCGCCTTCTGCGGCGTTTATTGCGGAATATGACATCACTCGGTTTCAAGGAATTCCTACCGTTGGCGCTTTGGCGGATATATTGAATGCCGATTTGTTGCATGTTCTGAAGGAAATGGGTGTTTATGTGGTGAGCAAGGCAGGCACAATTTACACCTTGCGTATTCCCTTAGATAAAGTTGAATTAGTTTTAGGAATTGGTGGAATAGCGCGGATCGAAATTGGAAGCTCATTGAGTTTAGATATGGACCGCGAGTTGTTATCAGCGCGAGTAGATTCTGTACATAACAATTGGGGGGGATTGCTAGACCAACCCTATTTTGGTACGGGCGTGGTGATTGGCATCATCGATTGGGGCTTTGATTATACACATCCCAATTTTCTTGACACAACCCTAACCAATATGCGCTTGGTGCGGGCTTGGGATCAGAATAAAACGAGTGGTCCAAGTCCAGTAAATTATGGGTTTGGAACGGAATATGTTGGCTCGGCCGCGCTTTTAGCAGCACAAAAAGATACGCTTTATGTTTTTGGCCCTAGCTCGCATGGCACACACGTTGCAGGTATAGCAGGCGGAAGCGGCTCAGGACAAATAGCATACGGCGTGGCACCAGATGCGGAATTGATTTTTATCTCTCTAAAGCGTGACGCGCCCTCATTAATTGATGGCTTTAACTACATTAAGGATTATGCAGAATCGTTAGGAAAACCATGGGTTGTGAATATGAGTTTTGGAAGTCACATTGGTCCACACGATGGCACCTGTTTACAAAACATAGGTATAGATAATTTGCAAGGCCCAGGTGCAATTTTTGTTGGTTCTGCCGGGAATAACGGCAGCAATGATTTTCATTTGGATACAGATTTCGCCAGTCAACAGGATACTTTATTTACCGTTGTGAATTTCAACAATTCGATTGCTGAATCTTTTGGACAAACTGTATCGATGTGGGGTTCTGGGAATACATCGTTTAAGATTGCCTTGAGATTCACAGATGGGACGAACAACACTGTTTATGAAACACCTTTTTATTGGACAAATGACGAGCCTGAAATCATCGATACCTTGGACGTCAATGGAAATCAAATTGTTGTGCGTGTGACAGGCGTTTCTGCCTATGAAACCAACGATAAGCCAAGTTTTTTGCTTGATATACGCAACACGAGCAATTTAAAAACTATTTTAGTTCTGCATTCTGATGATAGCCATGTGCATCTTTGGAACATCGTTCGTATGCACAACCGCTACACTAATTGGGGTGTAAATTTCACAAGTAATTATCCAAATGCAGTTGCAGGAAATCATGATTATGGATTAGGTGAACCAGCGGGCGTTGGAAATAATGTAATTACGGTTGGTTCATACAAAGCAGAGCAATGGAATTCTGGAGGAACATCATTTGTTTTTGGTGATATTTCCAGTTTTTCTAGTCGTGGACCAACGGTAGATGAAAGAACCAAACCAGACATCTCCAGCACTGGCCAAGATGTGTTGAGTTCTATCAATTCATTTGACCCATCCAATCAGTCTGGGTTAGTTTCTTCCTTTGAATTTCAAGGCAGAACATACGGATTCAAGCGTTTTTCTGGAACATCAATGTCGGGTCCTATGGTTACAGGAATTGTAGCTTTAATGTTGGAGGCCAATCCTTTGTTATCCGCTTATAATGCCAAGCAAATTCTTAAAATGACAGCGCGATTGGATCAACTTACAGGTTCTATAGGCCTAGAGGATGGTCATTTACAATGGGGTTGGGGAAAAGCGAATGCCTTGGCTGCCATTATCGCCGCTCAGTATTTTGTTGGAATTGAGGAGTTGCAATGGACGGAACAAGCATTCTCAATATATCCGAATCCGAGCATTGGTGCAGCGAACGTGCTACTTACTGAAAATTTATTGGGTAGGGATGACTTACAATTGTTTGTATTCGACATGTTAGGAAATATGGTGCGACAGATTCAATTGTCAGGTCAGCTATCGGAAGGCATCGACTTAAGCCATCTTGAGGCTGCCCCTTATCTTTTTCAGTTGCGTGGAAACAATGTTTTCTCCACCTTTGCACTTGTGAAAGTTGAATAAATGATGTCTAGCGAAAATTTTACCTTCTTACGATATCCTTCAGGAAAAAGTTATTTGTGTTTAGGTCTTGCAGAATCGTTGGTTTTTCAAGATTTTGTGGATTGGGAAAAACTCGATGCCTTTGTTTTACAAAATCAGGGTAAATTCATTGTTACATTAATTTCTTACGATGTAAAGAATAGCATTGAACGGAGTTCTTCTTCCAACCGTTCAGAAATGGATTTGCCACTGTTGGTCTATTTTGTTCCAGATTCTGTGTATTGTATTGAAAATGATTCGATTGATTTTATTTTTGGAACACCTCAAGAGGAATGGGTCAAGTATTTGATGGAAGTTCCTGCCATTCAGCCAGTGTCGTTTCATTTGCAGCCTCAAATCACCAAAGATGCTTATTTACAAGCTGTTCGACAGGCCCAAAAACAAATCCAACTAGGAAACTGCTATGAGTTGAATTTTTGCCAAAATTTTCATCAATTTGAGGTAGATGAATTTGACACTTGGCAGGCATTTTTGTATTTAGACAAAAACACCAGAGCGCCTTTTTCGAGCTATTTTGCTTGGAATGGTGTGCATTTGATGGGGGCGAGTCCTGAGAGATTCATCCAAAAGGAAAATGGTCGTCTTCTTTCTCAACCAATCAAAGGTACTCGACCCAGAATGGAGAATTTTGACGAGGATCAACAGATGATTATTGAACTTCAAAATGATGTCAAAGAGCGCGCAGAAAATGTAATGATTGTTGATTTGGTGCGCAATGATTTGACTCGAGTTGCAGTTCCTGGGACCATCACCGTGGATGAACTCTTTGGTGTTTATTCCTTCAATGCGGTACACCAAATGATTTCTACGATTTCATGCCAATTAAGAACTGATGTACAGCATTCGGAAATTTTGAAAGCGCTTTTCCCTATGGGTTCAATGACAGGTGCTCCAAAAATCAGCGCAATGGATATTATAGATGTTTTGGAGTCTTTCAAACGTGGATGGTACTCGGGATCTTTGGGCTTGATTTTACCGAATGGTGATTTTGACATGAATGTGGTGATTCGAACTTTGATTTATGATAAGAATGAAGGCTATATTTGTTGTCCTGTTGGCAGCGCCATCACAATTTTATCTGAACCACATGCTGAATATGAGGAATGTTTGGTAAAAATTAATAGGATTTTGTCTTTATTTGCATAATGTTTCAACTCCATTTTTCCAATGAATTGCTCTCTTGCTCTCAGGTTTTTGTTGCCTGCAGCGGTGGCATAGATTCTATGGTGTTGGTGGATGTTTTGCGAAAGATGAATACTTCCGTACATGTCTTACATTGCAATTTTGGTTTGCGGGGTGATGAGTCTGATGACGATGAATCATTCGTGCGATCCTACTGTGAAAAAAACAAGATTCCATTTCAAGTGAAGCATTTCGCTGTTTCTAAATTAAAGAAGAACGAAAACCAATCTATTCAGCAATTGGCTCGCGATCTCAGATATAATTGGTTTGATGAGGTAATTCATTTGCATCGAGGTGCATTGCTTTGTACAGCTCATCATCACGACGATGACCTCGAACAAGTATTGTTGCGTTTACTTTCCTCTGGACGCATCCTCGATTTGGGTGGAATTGCTTATTCGAGAGATTTCATCAGGCGACCCCTGCTTAAGTTAGCAAAGGCTGATTTGTTGCAATATGCTAAAGAAAACAATATTTCTTGGCGTGAAGATTTGAGCAATGCAGAGACCAATTACACGCGCAACAAAATTCGTTTGGAGCTCTTGCCTTTGCTCAAAGAAATCGACCCGCGCTATGATAGCGCATTGACACGTTTGGCGAATGAAGTTAAGCAACTGCGCTTAGAAGCTGAACGTTTGACAGATGCCTTTTTTATTTCCAGTGAATTTTCTAGAGGATATTTTATGCACGAGAAACTATGGATTGATCAACTATCGGTTTTCAAAGAACTCTTTCTTGAGCGTTGGAAGAAATCATCCTTAGGATTTGAGGAAATTGACAAATTGGTCGATAGTGAACCTGGCAAGCGGGTAGATTTTGGTGATTTCTATGTAATACGCGAAAAATCAGCTTTTTGGTTTGGTCAGCATTCTTTAGATGAGGTTAATAGACAAATAATCAACTGGCAACAATTTGAAAGCCAAAGTTCAGAAGAAATCAATCTTGAATTCTCAGATTTTGTTCATTCGATTAAACTAGGTGACGAAATTGTTATTGATGTTTTGATTTCCGGTTCTAAGCTACATTTGCCCAATGGAAAAACTAGAAAAGTAAAAAAGATTTTCAATGACCAGCAATGGTTGCACAGCAGTCGTAAAAAAGCTGCAGGACTTTACATCAACGGAAAATTGGTGCAGCTACTTGATTTTGTTTCAAGAAGAGATGTTTTTCTTCGGATGCAGGGTGTAGAAACATTATTGCGCATTTCATTATGAAAGAAAAACACGTTTAATCATGACAAGAAGGAACCGCGAGTTGCTTATTTTTGGAGAACAAACGGATATTTCGAATTCAGAAAAGCATTTGGCAATGATGATGTTTAGGCAAGTTTCTCCTGTCGGGAAGAAAGCTAATTTATAATTAACCGAAAAATATCATTTTTTAACATAAATAATTTGGTGTTGTGCTACCAAACTAGTAAATTAGTATCTTAAAACATTAACACCTATGGAGACAGCAGCAGTAACCCCCGTTCTCATTGAGAAAGAACGAATCCTAGAATTGAGTTTCAAAGTTCCTGTCACGATTGAACAAAACAAAGATTTGCAAGACAAGCTCCTTGAAGCCATGAAATTAGGGAATTTACATCATGTAAAAGTCGCGATTATTTTCCGCGACGATGAAAGCATGAAGCGCGTAGAAACAACCATTTGGGCTGTTGGGGGTAAATACATATGTCTAAAAGGAGGTATGTGGCTTCCTATTTCGCGCATTGCCGATGTGAAAATGTTGTAGAATTAACTGAGCTTTTTTAGAGACCAATGACTGTAAGTTGTTGGTCTTTTTTTGTTTTGATAACGCAAAAAAAAGAGTTACTCGTTTCGAGCAACTCTTTCATCAATAATTTATAATGTTGGTTTTATTTCGTCAACTTACAATCTACATTTCTGTGGTCTTCTGGCAGACCAAGCGTAGTTTCGTTTACGTCACAAGCGCTAGTCGCATCTTTTTTACTTAGTTCCGTTAGGGGAAAGCTTGCAGTGTTCGGGTCCCAATGGTCATCATGGAATTCTTCGTAAGTACAGTTGCAAGAATAATCGCGTTTACATGAAGTTACAAACAACATCGTTGTGGCAAATCCAAGGATTAAAAAACTCTTTTTCATATTTTTGAATTTATTTGTTCGGTGCAAATATAGATTAAAAATTTGTTTTTGCAACTTAGTTGCATAAAATTAATTAATTAAAATAATACTCTGAATCGCCATAGAGTGATTAAAGTAAAACGAGACGACAACCATAATAATGATGCTTACTTAGGATAGCTATGTTGCCCATTTCTCTGCCTTTATAGATTTCAGGTAATTTTTTAATTTCCTTAAGTTCTTGTGTTAAAGTAACTATTCCTAATATAATTGAATTCTAAAAAGGCTAAAATCAATGCATATTTTGCGCTTGGTTGGTTTGTCCTTTTGTCGATTGTCTCTCGATATTTGTACTTTTTCTTTGATTTATTATGTTTTCCTTTGGGTTAACCATATTGAATATGATAAAATCGGATTAACTGATAACTGTTTCTTTTGTGCGACTAGAAGATGGTATGCCTTGAACAAAAAACCTAAAGTATGCTTCTCTTTTAATGGTTCATCAAAAATTTCAATCGATGCAGTAAATTGCATGTCTATGTTGTTTTCAGATTAAATCTGAGAATCTCTGGCATCAATATTTGTAGTTATTGTTAGTTTTTTTGCAGCTTAATTTTTAGATTAAAGTAACGCGAGTTATGCCTTCCAGAGGTATTATATCAAAAGAATGCCTAGGAGCTTAGCGCCAAAATCGACAATCCGGGTGAAGTTTTCTTAAATCAAATTTCTCCGAAGATAGCTTTTCTCGCTAGATGATTAAAAAAGACACGATTATACTTATTTTTATGAAATCAAATCACTTTTTTGGTTGGTTTATTCTCTTAAACTTGCTACTTTTGCACAAAATTTAATTAATCCCACACAATATAAAGTTATGAAAGTTACGGTAGTAGGAGCAGGAAATGTTGGAGCCACATGTGCAGATGTTCTGGCGCACAGAGAAATTGCCAACGAAATCATTTTGTTGGATATCAAAGAAGGTTTTGCTGAAGGCAAAGCTTTAGACGTATGGCAATCATCTCCAATTGGCATGTATGATTCTCGCACGATAGGTTCAACAAACGACTACGCCATGACAGCAGGTTCTGAAGTGGTTGTTATTACTTCAGGTTTACCGAGAAAACCAGGCATGAGTCGTGACGATCTTATCGCAACAAATGCGGGCATCGTAAAATCGGTAACTGAGAACATTGTTAAATATTCTCCAGACGCCATCATTATTGTTGTTTCTAATCCGTTGGACGTAATGACTTACTGCGCGTATTTGGCAGCTAAAGTTGATTCAAACAAAGTTTTTGGAATGGCTGGCATCTTGGATACTGCTCGTTACAAAGCGTTTTTGGCAACGGAGTTGAATGTATCACCAAAAGACATCCAAGCGGTTTTGATGGGTGGTCATGGCGATACAATGGTTCCACTTCCAAGATATACAACGGTTGGTGGTATTCCAGTTACTGAATTGATTGAAAAGGACAAATTGGATGCAATCATTGAGCGCACCAAATTTGGTGGTGGTGAAATTGTTAAATTGTTAGGCACATCTGCTTGGTATGCTCCGGGTGCTGCAGCTGCTCAAATGGTTGAAGCGATTGTTCGCGATCAAAAACGTGTATTCCCAGTTTGTGCTTGGTTGAACGGGGAGTATGGAATGAAAGATATCTTCTTGGGAGTGCCAGTAATTTTGGGTAAAAAAGGTATCGAACGCATTATTGAATTGGATCTAAATGAAGAGGAAAAAGCGCTCTTAGAAGAATCATGTGTTGCAGTGAAGTCTGTTATGGATGTTTTAGACGGAATGAACGCGGGATAAGTTGCCAAGGAATAGTTAAATACACCTATTAAAAGTTTATAAATATAGGGCTTGTAAAGTTTTTAGAAGCGCCGGATTCGAGAGAGTTCGGCGTTTTTTTATTTTCTTATTCTCATTTGAACTTCAATGGCCCTATGGTCTGACAATATTTCTTTTTGAAGCATGAAGTCAAGGGCTTGGAAATGCTTATCATAAAAGATATAATCGATTCGATTCGAAGGCATTTTACCTACATAAGTCTTACCAAAACCGCTTCCAACTTTTGTGAATGCATCATCGTATCCGTTTGTTATTTCGTTGTATGCATAACTTGTTGGTGTGTCGTTTAAATCACCGCAGAGAATCACTGGATGGGGTGAGTTTTCGGCATGTTCCAAAATGAGAGCCAATTGTTGAGCCCTGGTTCGTGAGGCTATCAAAAATCTATATATTAAACTTAGGGCTTTGCTTTTTTCATCTTCGCTTATTTCCATATTAAACTCGTCGTACAGCACGTAATCTTCTTTGCTGAAGCTGATACTCCCAATATGGAAGTTGTAAACACGAATCAATGATGTATCCATTTGTATATCGGCAAAAACGCAATGGTTCGTTGTTCTCACTTCTAAATCAACGATACCTTTATTTACGATAGGGAAACTGCTTAGAATAATACATCCGAAATAAGTTAGTTTATTTGTTCCGATGCTGTAAGCCCCTGCGTGATGGTTTAAGCCCGTTTTCTCTTTAATTCGTTGAATTGTCATGAACTGCTTTGGTCGATTTTCGTAGAAAAATTCTTGTAAACAAAGAATATCTGGTTGTTGCAATTCGAGGAAATTCATGATGCTATCGCGAAATATATTTTCCCCAAATCCTTGATGTTCATACAAATCAAAAGAACGCACATTGTAGCTCATAATTTTGAATTGCGCCTCGGTATTTTCTATCGCCGAACCAAAAGCATAGTAGCGTGTATGTAAATTCCATCCTAAGACAAAAATCAAAATATGCAGTGCTGCGAGTTTCCATTTTGTAGAAAGAACCACAACACCTAGTGCGAGCAAAGAGAGTAATAAAATATAAGGGTAAAGATAGGCCAATAAGGTAAGGATACGGGAAGATTCTGGATGAACAGAAGGCGCTATATAACAAAGTGTCAACAAGAGAATTGGTAACGACACAAGTACAGCAAAAATATATTTCAGCACAGATTTCAAACTTTAAATTTTATCTTTTTGGTTGAAGAGATAGTCCTTTTCTGTTTTACTTAAACCGTCGTATCCCTTGCGTTTGATTTTATCGAGAATTGCATCTATATTATTTTGAATCTCCTGTTTCGTTTCAAAATATTGCTCGTCTGCTTTGTGGAAGTGTTTTACTTTTGAAACTTTTTGCTTGCGCATGAATAATTTGGACCGCATCGCAGGTAAACCGCCCTTAAAGAAATGGAAAATCGATTCAAATTTGAATATAAAACGGTCGAAGTACTTTAGTCCCGAAATCGCGATTACACCAAAAGCTGCGCCGCCCAGGTGCGCGATGTGCGCGACGTCGTTGATGTCTGTGAGCCGAATAAAGTCTGAAATAACCATAAATGCGGCGATGAAAACAATGGGCAATTCAAACAAACCGAAAATCGATACTTTGTGCATGGGTCTGTAGTAAGCAATTGCGACAAAAACTGCAGATACTGCAGCTGACGCGCCCAGCATACCACGGTCGATGGCGTAAAAAAATGGTATGAAATGTTGAGCAAAAACCTGAGTGAAGGCGCCAAAAAGTCCACCGATAAAATACACATAAATCAGGCGTTTGTTTCCTAGAAATTGACGAAACAGTTCGGCTCCGAAGTACAACCACAGCATATTAAACGCGAGGTGTAAAAAATCATACTGCGCAAACATGTGTGTGAAAATTGTCCACGGATGCATCAACACCTTATAAAAATCGCCAGGTAGAATAAATGCTTTTATCCAAAAACTATAAAAAGGTCTAGTTTTATAAAGGGTAAAAGCGTTGTCTAAATTATGAAATAGGTGAAACAATAGGAAGATGATGATATTGGCCACAATGATACGAATGGACCATCCTCCATAGGTAAATTTTTCTTTGATGAGTTGCCCGAAAGTCATTCGATTATTAATAAAATTGGTTGCGATTTTTTTGCCAAGATTTCACCATCACAAATCCAATTACTCCACCCCCAAGGTGAGCCAAATGTGCTATATTGGTGCCAGAATCAACAAAACTGTAATAGAGAGAAATGACCATCAAGATACCAACAAGATACTTGGCTTTAATGGGAATAGGCGGAAAAAGAAGCATCAGTTGAGTATTTGGAAACAGCACAGCGAAGGCCACCAAAACTCCATAAATTGCGCCTGAAGCCCCAACCATAGGCACATAACCAGAATCCACATAATTAGAGAAGAGCGTATTATTTTTGACCAAAACGGAACGAATTTTAGACAGTTCAACTATGGATTGATTTAGCATTTTTAGAGTTTTGGCGCCGTTTGTTTGTGCTAAAATTTGTTGTTTCAATTGATACATTTCCCACGTACCATAACCAGCATAGAAAACCAATGAGCCAAGTGCACTGATTACGTAAAACCAGAAAAATCTTTTTGGTCCCCAAATGCGCTCTAAATGCGCTCCAAACATGACCAAGCCAAACATATTGAATACAAGATGCATAATGTCGCCATGCATAAAGAAATGCGTAACAATTTGATAGGGTTCAAAAAGTGGTGACATGAAATTATGAGCTCCTAGATGGCTGATTAAATCGATTTGATTTTTGAATACAAGTGTTGCAAGCAACATCAAGATGTTAATTATCAATAGGTTTTTTGTGATTTGAGGCAGGTTGCCAAAAATATTAGAAATCATGCGTTAGTTCTTTTAAATCAACAATTTTAAGAATTTTATTTCCTGAAGGGTCGAAACTATGTTCAGAACAACTAAACAATTCATTTACCAAATGGTTGAGTTCTTCTTGAGACATGTTTCTATTTGCTTGAAATGCTGCAGTTTTGGCTAGAGAATATACCATTTCGTGGACAATTTCGCCAACGTCAATATCGCGCAGCAAAAAGTTATGTAACAATTCGTCGAAGTAGTTTTTTACTTGTTCGGCATCTAGGATTGAGGGAGCGCCAAAAATGTATAGAATTTCATTTTCAATGCGCCATAAAAATCCGAAGCGTTCAATATTTTTCCCTTGCTCGTTAAGAAATGCAGTTTCTGAAAGTGAAATTTCACGTTCCACAGGAAAAAGCAATTGTTGACTAGCCAGTGGTTCGAGCATGAATTGACTTATCATTTTGTCGTAAAGTATACGCGTATGCGCTCTTTTCAAATCAATTACCATCAACCCTGTTTTTGAGGGCGAGATGGCATACCGTTGCTGCACTTGCAAAATGGTTCCATGTTTTAGTGTTGGTTCAGCGTTTTCGTCATCAAAAAAGTTTTGAATGGCTCCTTTATCAGTTTGGTCTTGGGCTACTACCTGATACATCTGTTCCCAAGCATCACGATTAGGTTTCACGGCAGCATTGCTTTTTACATTTCCTCCATTGCTCTGAAAAGTGCTAGGGTCAAATGGGTTGTAATTAGGGTTCACCGTAATTGTTGGTTCCTTGATTGGAGTATCTTTGGAATGAGCGGTATACGGGAAGCCCATTTCTTGGTCAAAATCGAGGCTTGGAGCAATGTTGAATTTGCCTAATGATTGACGCACTGTACTCCTCAGAATAGAGTAAATGGCACGATCTTCTTCAAATTTAATTTCTGTTTTTGTTGGATGTACATTAACATCAATCATTGCTGGATTAATATCAAAGTATATAAAATAAGATACTTGGTGGTCTTTGGGAATCAAATTGTCGAAAGCAGATTTTACCGCGTGGTGAAAATACCTGTCTTTAAAGAATCTGTTGTTCACAAAAAAATACTGTTCACCTGAGGTCTTTTTTGAAAATTCTGGTTTCAAAATAAAACCTTTAACACCCACAATATCTGTGTGTTCTTCAATGGGCACAAGCTTATCGTTGAAAGATTTCCCAAAAACATCAACAATTCTTTTGCGTAAATTTTCGCCAGCCAATAAACGATAGACCTCATTACTATTGTGGGTGTATGAGAACCCAACTTCTTCGTGTGCGAGTGCGATACGAATAAATTCTTCTAGAATATGTTTAGATTCAACGGCATCTGTTTTTAAAAAATTTCTTCGAGCAGGTACATTGAAAAATAGATTCTTCACGGCAAAAGATGACCCGTTGGAAAAGACAATGGGTTCAACGCTTTTGGTTTGAGAACCTTCTACGATGAGATGGGTTCCCAATTCTTTATGACTTTGTTTGGTTTTCAGTTCGACATGCGCAATTGCTGCAATAGATGCCAATGCCTCTCCTCTAAACCCTTTGGTGTTTAACTTATAGATGTCGTCAACTTCAAATATTTTTGATGTGGCATGACGTTCGAAGGCTAAGTGCACGTCATTTTCTGATATTCCTCCGCCGTTATCAATGACCTGAATCAGTGTTTTTCCAGCATCTTTTATGTTTAAATCAACTTGTGTTGCTCCTGCGTCAATGGCGTTTTCGATAAGTTCTTTGACTACAGAGGCTGGGCGTTGAATGACCTCTCCTGCAGCAATTTGGTTGGCGATGTGATCAGGAAGGATTTTTATAATGTCGGACATGCTTAGGCTCCATTTTTCAAGCGTTCTAAAAATGCTCCCAAATCACTCATACCAGCAAAAACCATAACGACAACCAGTAAAACGCCAAGAATTACAATCAATCGCATATTGGACTTCCAAATAGATTTTTTGTAATCATCATTGCGCACCCAAGAGTCAGCTATTTTTGCTCTCAAAACTTCCGAACGCGAACCTTCAGATTCATTTTGGTGAATTCGATCGTATGCGCGTTGTTTGGATTTTAGTTGTTCCTTACGTTCATCGTAAATACGAGTTGGGAAATCAAATCTACGGTAACCGTTGACTTTCATGATGGACATTCCTTTAAAGAGCATAAAAAACAAGTTTGAAATTGTTAAATACAAAGTTAATATTTCTCAGCGAAATTTTGGCATAAAATTAGTTTGTTTAACGAAAATGATGCATTTCACTTATTGATGTGTACAAGTTGCCTATTCTCTTGCTTTCTTTAGGGCATAAGCACGTATTTTTGTAAAAATTATGAAAAATCGGACAATATTTTCTAAATTCGAAATGTTTCTTTTGAAATGTAAAAAGATTGACATGAGGTTGGGCGCTATGAGTGTTTCGGGTGTAATACTTATAGGTTTGGTTCTACAATGGCTTATCATACCAGTGGATCGCGTTCGGATGGAGCTAGCTGATATTTTGCTTGAAAAACAAGTGCATATAGCGCCAAAATTTTTAGCAGTTTCAGATGTTTGGGCAGATAGCATCATCAAAAAGTTGAGTCGTGATCAAAAAATAGCTCAATTTTTTATGGTCGCGGCTTACTCTGACAATAGAAATAATGAGCTAGAGCTGAATAATTGGATAGACAAACATGGTATTGGTGGCGTTATATTTTTTCAAGGTGACACAGCTTCACAGAGCGCCATGACCCATCGTTTGCAGTTGCGGTCAAAAGTGCCGATATTGGTGGGGATGGATGCAGAATGGGGTCCTGCTATGCGCTTGAGTGATTCGAGGAAATTTCCTTATCAGTTGACCATAGCTGCTGCAAAAGACGAAAAAATCACAAAAGAATTAGGCTATTGGATAGGGCGTGAGTGCCTTGATTTGGGTGTGCATTTGAATTTCGCTCCAGTTGCAGATATCAACACCAATCCCAAAAACCCGATTATTGGCTTCAGGGCCTTCGGAGAAAATCCGAGAGATGTTGCTGCCCACACAGTTGCTTTTGTTGAAGGTATGGAGTATGCAGGTGTGCTGGCTTGTGTTAAGCATTTTCCCGGCCATGGTGACACCGATATAGATTCGCACCACGATTTGCCTTTAGTAAGGTTGACTTTAAAGCAATTTGAAGCCATTAATTTCTTGCCATTTTTGCGGAGTATACAAGCAGGAGTTTCATCAGTAATGGTGGCGCATTTGGAAACTCCAGCCTTAGATTCGCTAAGCAAAGCATCAAGTTTGTCGGCACTAATAATTAAAGGGATTTTGCAAGGAAATCTTCAGTTTGAAGGTTTGGTTATATCTGACGCACTAAATATGAAGGCTGTTGCAAACTTGTATGATAAAAATGAAGTGGTAGTTCGCGCTTTTCTTGCTGGAAATGATGTTTTGCTTTTTCCTGAAAGTGTAGGTGAGGCTATTCAGGCTATTTCTGATGAACTTGATCTAGGCACAATTTCCGAGAAAGAACTGAATGCGCGTTGCAAAAAAGTTTTGAAAGCGAAGTATTGGGCGAATCAAAATCAAAAGAAAGCAAAGAGATTGACCGCACATGAGCAATTTCAAATTGACATTTTGATTCGGAAAACGATTGCAAACGCGGTAACAGTGCTAAGAAATGAGAATCAAATTTTGCCGCTTAGCGATTTGAGTCCTAAAACGGCCATTGTAGTGATTGGTGACAATACAAATTTGATTGAGCAACGCTTGCTTGATTATTTGCAAGCCGATGTATTCAATTTGAGAACGATTAAAGATATGGAGGTGATGCATCCGAAACTTATGGGATACAACCGTGTGATTTCTGTTTTTGCCGCCAAGAATAATTGGCACACCAAGTATTTTGGAATGCCAGATTTTTGGGGAAAGTATATTGATGGATTAAGCAATCGTCAAGAGCAGATTGCATTATTTTTGGCAAATCCTTATGCTTTGGTTGGACAGTCTTACTTAGCCAAATTCGATGCATTTGTACTGGGCTACGAGAATTCTGTTTACACGCAAGATATTCTACCCCAAATATTTATTGGAGCCATGCCAGCTCAAGGGAAATTGCCTTTCACATTGAATGAAATTCCGAGAGGGACAGGCTTTGAATATGCAGCAAACGGCCGTCTACAATTTGTAATACCAGAGGAATTGGGCATTTATGCTGAAGATTTGCAAGAGATTGCTGAAATTGCATTAAAAGGCATCAAGGAGGGAGCTTTTCCTGGGTGTCAGGTTGTGGCTGCAAAAGATGGTAAAGTCTTTTATCGAGAAAATTTCGGTTATTTGGATTATTCTAAGCAAAAACCAGTAGACAACGAAACGATTTATGATTTGGCTTCAATCACCAAAGTGGCGGCAACGACCTTGAGTTTGATGTACTTGACAGATCACAACGCTTTAGATTTAAACAAAAAATTGCTTGATTATTTACCCGAGCGCGTTTCTGGTACCAATCATCAAAATTTGACGCTAAAAAACATTCTTACCCATCAAGCTGGCTTTACCCCGTGGATTCCTTTTTGGAAAAGAACTATGGCTGGAAATAGCTTCCGTGATGATGTGTACAGCAAGCAAAAGAAAGAGGGGTATTCTAAAAAAGTTATGGATAATTTATTCATTCGTGATGATTATAAAGACAGCATGTTTGCTACTATGTTTAGTCACTCCTTGAGTCCTGGACAGGGTTACAAATATTCTGATTTAGGATATTATTTTATGCAGGAAATCATTGAGAATCAGACTGCGATGACTTTAGATAATTTTGTGTTTAAAACCTTTTATGCGCCCATGGGTTTGGGCATGCGCTACAATCCGCTTGAGGTGCACACCAAAGAGAATGTTGCACCAACAGAAGATGACAAATTGTACCGAAAGCAATTGATACATGGCTACGTTCACGATCAGGGTGCAGCCATGATGGGCGGTGTTGCAGGCCATGCAGGGCTTTTTTCCAATGCCACTGATTTGGCGGCTTTAATGCAGATGATGTTGAATGATGGCCGCTATGGTGGCAAAGAATATCTCTCTGCGGAGACGATAAGTGAGTTTACCCGTTGTCATTTTTGCTCCAGTAATAGAAGAGCGATTGGTTTTGATAAACCTGTAAAAGGCGGCGGAGGTCCAACTTGTGAATTGGCAAGCGTACAGAGTTTTGGTCATACCGGTTTTACAGGCACAATTGCTTGGGCTGATCCCACCACGGGAATTAACTATGTCTTTTTGTCAAATCGTGTTTATCCCGATGCAGAGAATAAGAAAATCATCTCTATGGGCACGCGCACCGAAATTCAGCGGGTGATTTATAAAGCATTTGTTCGTAAGCAAATTTTTAAAACTATTTTTTCATAAAGATTAGCCAAAACCATTTTTTCTCGGATCGATTTTCGATTTTGGTTATTTATTCCTCAAATAATTTTCAGTATGTCGAATTGTATTTTCATTCATCAGTAAACAAACAACTACCTTTGATATCTGTTAACAAACAAAATACATAAGAGCACCACAACATGAAAATTGGAATCGTACTTTATCCAACATACGGAGGGTCGGGCGTTGTAGCCACAGAATTAGGTATGGCACTAGCGGCCAAGGGACACGAAATTCACTTTATAACCTATTCACAACCTGTTCGCCTTGATTTATTCGCCAATAATATCTTTTATCACGAGGTTGTAGTAAACAATTATCCGCTTTTTGATTACCCACCCTATGAAACCGTGTTGGCAGGTAAATTGGTGGATGTGGTAAAGTTTGAAAAATTGGATGTGCTGCATGTTCACTATGCCATTCCGCATGCATCAGCAGCCTACTTGGCCCAGCAAATATTAAGAGCACAAGGAATTGAAATACCGTTTGTCACCACGCTGCATGGCACAGATATCACTTTGGTAGGGAGAGATTTATCTATCAAACCAGTCATTCAATATTGTCTTGAAATGTCGAATGCAGTTACTTCCGTTTCAGAGAGCTTGAAACAGGACACGCTTCAGCATTTTCAGATCAAAAAAGAAATTCAAGTCATCCCAAATTTCATCAAACTTGATGAGTATGCACAGGAAGTGAATTTTGTTTTGCGCAGGCGATATGCCTTGGATAATGAATTTGTGATTTGTCACATTTCCAATTTTAGAAAAGTAAAACGCATGGAAGATGTGGTTCATATTTTTAAAAAGATTAACGACGTTTTACCAAGTAAATTAATTTTGGTTGGTGATGGTCCTGAGCGACAGAAAGTTGAAGAATTGTGCAGGAATTTGGGTACTTGCGACCGTGTGATAATGCTAGGTAAAATGCAGGCCACTCATTTACCTTTGAGCATGTCTGATTTGTTTTTATTGCCATCAGAAACAGAAAGTTTTGGTCTTGCTGCATTAGAAGCAATGGCCGCGGGTGTCCCTGTAATATCCTCAGATACAGGTGGTTTGCCCGAATTGAATATCAGCGGTTTTTCTGGTTTTACAGCCTCAGTTGGTGATGTGGATACCATGGCTCAAAGGGCCATCGAAGTACTTTCGAATCGCGAAAACCTCGACAAGTTCAAAAAACAAGCACGAGAAAGTGCGGCGCGATTTGATATTACCAAAATCCTTCCGATTTACGAGAAATTGTATCAAGACGTACTTGGCCGCTAGTGTTGATGAATTTAATCAAATGATTTTCTTCTGTTTATAACAGATTTTGCATGAATGTCAATATTCAATCAGATTGACTATTTTTGGCATATAATCTTTACGTTTTATTCTAAAATCATGAAAAATATATTTTATTTTCTTTCTATTACTTTCATTGCCACGAGTTGTGGGAAATCAATAGATAAAAACTCCTTTGAGGGTCGAGTGGCGTCGTACATCTCTCAACACCAAGGCTCATACATGGCATTTTCAATGGATTTAAAAAACATCATTGAGAAATCTGGTATCGAAAAAGGAGCAATTCCCGAACAATATTTGAATACAATTAAACCTTACATGGACGCTCTTAAAGCGTCTATAAATTTAGAAAAACAGGTTTTTGTGATTCCGACTATCAACACCAAGAATATTGATCAAAGTGAATTTTTGGTACTTTTTGACATTAAAAATGCGGATAGACTCAAAAAGGAATTCAAGGAAATGGGTGTCTCGCTAAAGAAAAAAGGAAACTTAGAGTTTGGTATTAAGCCTGATGCAACAGTTGGACTTTTTAATGGAGAAACAGGATTTATTTTATTTTCTGATGGTGCCATGAAGGTAAATGAAGAAATGGTTGTTTCAATGGGCAAGGAGTTGGCCAAAGGAGCTACTATTGAAGGTGTTGTGGATTTTGTTACGCTTAAATCTGATATCACAGCTTTCTATACAGGAGATAAAATGTCTTCTATAGATTTTCCTGATGTGCCTGAGTTGAGTAACATCACCAAATCAATGAATGAATTGTATAAAGGAACTTATTGGATAGCCCAGGTTTCTTTTGAAAAGCAAGAGGCACGCATGGAGATTGACATACATTTTGGAGACAAATTAGACGAATATGCACCATTTTTGCGCGATAAATTATCCAAAGAGGCTGTATCTGTGGCAGCTTCCGGTAGCACATTCTTTGCAATGGCATTCAACATGGATTTTGGGAATTTTTTTAATATGATTTTCGAACAACTAGACCAGAAGACCAAGGATGAGTTGAACAAACAACTGTCTATGCTTGGCGGCACCGATAAATTCAAACAATTATTGACGGGTGAATTTGCTATGGCTATGTCGATGCCTGAGGAAGATTTGAAATTCAATGTTTTTGCCGGTACTGGCGATCGCAAACAGATTCAATCTATGTTAGATGGATTTGGTTTTTTTCTCGGCATTACTAAGTCGGGAGATACTTATGAAATGGATGGTAACCTTATTGAATTTACGGATAAAGGAATTGTTATTGCTTCATCGCAGGCTGATTTAAAGGCCATCAAATCGGGCAATTCTCCTAAATCAAGAAAAATGGGGGATTTTGAATTTGGTGCTATGCCTGTTTCAATGTTTGTCGATTTTGGCAAAATGGGTGCATTTGCAGATTACGAAGAATTGAAATACGTAACAAGTGTTTTTGATTATGCTTATTTTCAATCGGATGGCTATAAAAGTTTTGGATTAATTCGCAGTTTCAAATCCAATCAAAATATATTAAGAACCATGATTGAATCGGCCATTGAGGTTCAGCGCTTAGAAATAATCAGAGTAGAGAGAGAAGCTCGAGAATATGAAGAAATGTATGATGACATATATTTTGATGAGTATTCAGATGAGAACACTGTTGAAAGTGAAGATTTTTAAATCATAATCTGCCAAATGATAATTATGTCAAGAATCACAGTTTTTCTGTCTTTTTTAATATTTGTAATACATACAGCCTATTCACAACAAAATCAGGTTTTGTATAACGGACAAGTTGTTATTTACGAATCGCTTGATTTTTCGAAGAGACAGGAAATGGCGCTTTTCAATCCGGGTAATGAGGATACTAAAATACTCATGGGTTCCCCAGCTTTTTTAATTCAGTTTACTCAAGCCCAGCGAGCAGCTATGTCTGCGGCGCAGCGTCGTTTTGTTGTCCTAAATGGAGATACAACTGAAGTTCAACACCTCAATGATTTGGTAATCGCCCCAAAAAGGACTGGCGAATCTTTTACTATGGCCATTCTTTTAGCAAACGAAGGAGAGCTCACGATGCTGTCGGGTATACCTGAGCACGGTTTTCGAATTCAAATTGTTGATGATTTTGGTAAAAAGCCATTTTTCACGAAGGATACGATTGTGTTTGGTATCCTCATTCTTTTGTTGGCATTGGTTTTTTATACTTCGTCCAAACCGGATGGGTTTTGGAAGAAGTTACACATTTTTCTACCGTCCCTTTTGCTGTGCTATCTTTTGCCGTCTATATTGAGTTCTCTGAATATTATTGGACCAGAATGGATTGAGGCAGACGCTTATGGGAATGGCGTGAAGGCCAAATCATCAATTTATCATGTAGCGAGCAGATATTTATTGCCTGCTTCGTTGATATTGCTAACCTTGAGCTTAGATTTGAAGGCCGTTTTAAAGTTGGGCTGGAAAGCTGTAGCCATGTTTTTGACAGGTACGGTGGGCATTATTATTGGTGGACCTATTGCCATTTTAGTTGTTTCCTTATTTTCTCCTGAAACTGTTGGCGGTGAAGGTTTTGATGCTGTTTGGCGTGGTTTGTCCACTTTGGCTGGCAGTTGGATTGGCGGTGGGGCTAATCAAACGGCGATGCTGGAGGTTTATAAATACAACCAAGAGAATTATGGCGCCATGGTTTTGGTAGATATTGTTGTTGCGAATATCTGGATGGCTATTTTACTTTTTGGAATCAGCAAAAAGGAACGCATCGATCGCTGGTTCAAGGCAGACAATTCAGATATCGAGGAGATGAAGCAACGTGTGGTTGAATATGAGAAAAGTGTAACGCGAATTCCTACATTAAAAGATTTGATGATTATTTTGGGTATTGCTTTTACTGCGGTCTCGTTCTCGCATTGGGGCGCAGATACAATGGTTGCAGCGTTGAAATCTGTTCCTACTGTTCAAAATCCTAAAAGTTTCATGTACACTTTTTCAGACCATTTCTTTTGGTTGGTTATGATAACAACTATTTTAGGTGTCCTGCTTTCATTCACGCCTTTAAAAAAGTTTGAGGGCGCAGGTGCGAGTAAAGTGGGTTCCGTTTTTATTTACATTCTTGTAGCATCTATTGGGATGAAAATGGATTTGAGCTCGGTGGTCAACAATCCTGGGTTGATTCTGGTTGGATTGATTTGGATGTCGGTTCATGCAATTTTACTTATTTTGGTCGCAAAATGGATTAAAGCACCTTATTTCTTTTTGGCAGTAGGAAGTAAAGCCAATGTTGGCGGTGCGGCATCAGCGCCTATTGTGGCCTCAGCATTTCATCCTTCGTTGGCAAGTGTAGGTGTGATTTTGGCTATTTTTGGTTATGTTTTGGGAACAATTGGCGCATTAGCATCTGCTGAATTGATGCGCATGATTGCCGAATAAAAAAAATGATGAATAACATATTTTTAGTAACACTCGCTACCTTGGTTCTTTGTTCCTGTTCTTCAGGAATAACCAAAAGTCGCGTGTGCACCTTGGAAAATTTTGATGCATTGAAGGGCTGTAAATCTCATACCGAGGAAATTGTAGGATTCCCCGAGACTGTAATTCATTCTTTTCGAGCCAACGATTTTGAAGAAAACACCAAAGTTGCTGTCAACTGGTATTTTGAAAGCCAGGGCAAGTTTTATTTGATTGATAGTTTCCAATATTATACTCGTGAAAAAGAGGAGTTAATTGTTTCAGGTATCGACAGAAATTTTCTCCAACCAGGCAATTTTGTAGTGAAAGTGAAAGTGCAAGGCACAGATCAGGTACTTGAACAAGAAGAGCACTTCACCATCGTTTCTTCAGGTGAGCCAAGTGCTTTAATGCTTTTGGTTGGAAATATTGTTGACCCTAATGGATATGTTATCCAGCCCAAAACATATTTCTCCAAAACAGACGATCGGATTTATGTATCAAGCTATATTTATGATGTAAACCCGAATCAAAATATTATCGTTCGTTTTAAACAAGTGGACGTCGAAGGATTTGAAAGGGAATTCAAAACGAATGTTGGACCATATCCAAAGCCGATTTTTTTGTTTTATGCCAATTTACCCAATGTAAAATTGCCTTTGGGTGAGTATGAAGTTCAAATATTATTGGGGGAATCAACTTTCACTGCCCCTTTTTACATAGACGAGACTTTGCAATCTGAATTCTAGCTCTTATGTTTCCGCAACTCAATATCCCTCAGGCAGAACTTAGAATTACCAAAAGATCAGAGCAATATTTGATATGGGACGTTTGGCGCAAGAAGCAAGTCGTTTTAACTCCAGAAGAGTGGGTGAGACAAAATCTCCTTCATTATTTGATAAACCATTTGAATTATCCTCTAGGCGTAATTGCGGTTGAAATGCAGATTATTGTAAACGCTCTTAAAAGAAGGTGTGATGCAGTCGTTTTTGATGAAAACGGTAAGCCGCTGATGATTATCGAATGCAAAGAGCCTGACGTGGCATTATCGCCACAAGTGATGCAACAAATTGCTCAATACAATTTTCAATTGAACACAGAATGGCTTTTGATTTCCAATGGTTTAGAGCATATCACGCTGCGAGTCAATCGCGGTTCGGGCACCATTCAGCAGATACCAGACATCCCATCTTTTGACATCATCTCTGGATTATGAGTTCTACTTTTTGTGACAAATGTTGCATACTTTCGCCAATAATCGCTCTACATTTGTAGGTAAGAATCAAAGATTATGGAATTAACAGGATATTTTGCATCAATACTTATTGGTGTTGCTCTCGGACTTATTGGTGGTGGAGGTAGTATACTCACAGTGCCTGTTTTGGTTTATCTCTTAAAAATCGAGCCTATTTTGGCAACTTCATATTCGCTCTTTATTGTTGGCGCCACTAGTGTTGTTGGTTCGGTTTCGTATTTCCTCAAGGGTTTGGTGAATGTACGTACGGCCATTGTTTTTGGTCTTCCAGCAATTGCTGCTGTTTTTTTGACTCGAGCGTTTGTCGTTCCTGCTATTCCAGATGAGGTATTTAGTATTTCTAATTTCATAGTTACTAAGCCAATGTTAATTATGCTCATTTTTGCCATATTGATGATTTTTGCTTCGTACAGCATGATTAAAAGAGACAAAACGGGCGAAGAGCAGTTAGCCGTAAAGCAAGTTTTCAATTACCCACTGATACTGGTAGAAGGCGCAATAGTTGGTGTGCTAACTGGTTTGGTGGGTGCAGGTGGTGGATTTTTAATTATTCCTGCTTTGGTAATTCTGAGTAAACTCCCCATGAAAGAAGCAGTTGGCACCTCTTTGGTCATTATTGCCGCCAAATCGCTCATCGGATTTTTAGGTGAAGGTGGAGAAAGTCACGTAGATTGGTCTCTTTTATTAATTGTAACTGCTTTTGCTATTTTCGGCATATTTGTAGGTATGGCTTTGTCAAAAAAAATCGATGGAAAAAAATTGAAGCCTGCTTTTGGCTGGTTTGTTTTGGTAATGGGTATTTACATCATACTTAAAGAGACAGTTCTCAAATAAATTCGATTTTATTTTTTTGACCTTGAACAAAATTTAATGTTTATTTGCTTATGATAGGTCTATCAAATTTTAAAATGATTGAATTCCTTCATAAGCCTTGGCCTTGGTACCTAGCAGGTCCGTTGATTGGGCTAACGGTTCCAGCACTTTTACTTCTTGGCAACAAGACCTTTGGTCTTAGCTCATCACTTCGCCATATTTGCGCATCCTGTTTTCCTGCTGGCATATCTTTTTTTAAGTATGACTGGAAAAAGGAAATTTGGAATTTGATATTTGTCTTAGGCATTTTTCTTGGAGCTGTCATCGCCTCACTATTTTTTTCCAATCCCGAATCGATAATTGTGCATCCAGAGTTGACAAGAGAATTGTCACAATATGGCATTAATAATTATGAAAATTTGATACCAATAGACATAATGAATTGGGAAGATTTATTTTCAATTCGAGGTTTTTTGCTGATAGTAGTCGGTGGATTCTTGGTTGGATTTGGTACACGTTATGCGGGTGGTTGCACGAGCGGTCATGCAATCATGGGCTTGTCAAATCTACAATGGCCATCACTTGTTGCTACGATTGCATTTATGGCTGGAGGATTTATTATGGCCAACTTGATTTTACCTTACATTCTTATGCTTTAAACTATGGATTTCTCGGAAGTAAACTCAACAAATTATATAAACAAACGCGCTAAAGATGCCATTTGCGTAAATGAGAGCCAATTAGAACACAGTTGGCTCCACAATATTAAATACTTGATAGTGGGCACTTTGTTTGGAATTCTTTTCGTGAAAGCTGAAATAGTGAGTTGGTTCCGAATTCAAGAGATGTTTCGCTTACAATCTTTCCACATGTTTGGAATTATCGGCAGTGCTATTTTTGTTGGAGCTATTTCTGTTTGGATGATAAAGAAATTTAATGTAAAAACCATTTACGGCGAAGATATTGTGATTCAATCCAAACGCTTTAGCAGGGGGAATATTTATGGCGGATTGCTTTTTGGTTTTGGTTGGGCTTTAACCGGTGCATGTCCAGGGCCACTTTTTGCCCAAATCGGTACTGGCACAACAGTTATTCTGGTGAGTTTGCTCAGTGCTATCGCTGGAACTTGGTTTTATGGTTTGATTCGCGAAAAATTGCCGCATTGAATTTATTGACAAGTTGTCTAAATTAAAAAGACATGACCTTAAATCATGCCTTTTAAGAGAAACGAAAAACTATTGAATAATAAAGACTTATTTTGGTGTGTTGTCCAAGAAAACTTCTTTTAAAACTTCAGGGTACTTCTTCCCGAATTCTTTAATGCACCACAATTTGAATTGGTACATTTCCAGTGGACTTCCAACCCAATTCAATGCTTTGTGTAATTCCTTTTTAAATAGTTGTCTATCGAAACTTACTTTTGTCAGAATTTCTTTATACATCTTAAGCATGGATTGTAATTTTGATTAAAATTAAAACGCAAGCTTTTTATAAATATTGTAGGTGGAAAATATTATTCATTTTTGTTGAAATATTTCAGAACAATATAGCGAAGTATAAGGAAGGGCGCTATCATCAATATTGAACGCATTGTTGGATATTCAGAAAATAAACTAGGTTTTAGTATTGTCATGAACATCAACATTGCACCACCAAAAATTACAGAAAGGTGCATGACCACCATGTTTGGAGAGAATGATGTGAATAAGGGACGAGATTTTTTTCCACTGCGATACAAATACCAAGTTTCAAGTATTGTGAAAATCAAATAACCATTGAAAAACCAATTTTGAAAAAGCAACAAGCGGACGTTCTGATAAACCAAGTTCTTGTTTCCAAAGTCCGCGATAAATCCGAAAAGCACAATGATAAATACTAGGTAGATAAACATTAGAAACCAAAATCCTGAACTCATTAAGATTTCATTTTTAGTATTTTTCTCAATCGTACTTTTCGTTGTTAATCTTCCAACTACTTGTTTGATGATTTCACTCCACCAAAACATATAGATTACGTAAAAAACGCTGGCACCTCCACAAAGAATAGCCAAAGTTGTGCTTAATGTCATGATTATTAAGTCTATATTTATCTGGGTTGATTTGCGCTCTGACAAAATATTTTTTTTGCAAAAATAAGAAGTCATGCATTTTAGGCACTCTGTACTTTTACGTATTTTATCACATTTTGTCATTTATACGATGATAATCCTTGATTTATGAATTAATTATGCATTAAGGAGACCCTTATAGACTAACTTTGGTATGTGATTTGATTCACAACAATAAATTGAAATTTATGAATGGAATACGCATCACGATATTGGCACTAGTTGCATTTTTCTTTTTTTCTTCAAATAAATGTACGAAAGACAAAGAAGTTGTCAACGTCGATTCGAAACCAGAAATCATCGATCGACAAATTGTTTATAAAACCTTTCCAAAAGATCCTTATGCAGATTTGTGGAAACAAATGCAAATTCATTATGAAGCAGGCAAATATAAAAGTGCCTATGAGCTAGCAGAACAAATAGACGCTAAAGCGATTGCTGATAAAAACCATGTTGAAACCTTACGAGCTTTATTGGCTAAATATAATCTTGCACAGGGTTTTATGGAAGACGCACAGTATAATTCTATCATTGAACTTGAAAAGCGCATCAAATATTCATCAGGCGCAGAGTTAGCTCTCTTACATTTGATTACTGGAAAGAAGTACTGGGATTATTACTTGCGCAATCAGTATCAAATCAACCAACGCACTCAAATTATTGCAATGGATTTGTCAGATTTTAGAACTTGGGATGCAGTTCGTTTTTCCAAGACAGCGGAAGAACATTATCTTAATGCTTTACAATTTTCTGATGAGCTTAGAACTTATGATATCAAGGACTTTGAATCTATCTTGTTCAATCTAGATAAATCTGACAATATAGTTGGCTCGCTTTATGATTTGATGCAAATTGAAGTCATGGATTATTTCGAGAATGCAGTTGCTCAATCTACAGATGTAGAAAACACTAACAAGTTAAATTCGTTTTTTGTTCCTTACGATGAATACATTGAAATGGATTTTTCAAAAGTTATTGCAACCAATGAACGTGTGATTCTTGAGCGCTATAAAGATTTGTTATCGACTTATCACAAAAGCAAAGATTGGAGCCGTGTTGTTTTTTGGGATATACAACGCTTGGGTTATTTGAATGCAAAATCTACAGATATTGGAGACTTATATGGTCTTGGATTAAAGCAAATCATGGATAATAATCTGCCTACAGAAGAAACGGCAATGGCCTATGCGCATCTAGCAACCGCATTCTTGAATACACCAAAATTGCCAGATTTCTTAGGCATTAAACCATCAAAAGTACATGCCAAAGAATTTTGCGAATCTGCTATTGATCAGTTTAATGCGTCATCGAAGGGCGTTTTGGCTTGCAAACAAATCGTTGAAAATATTGATAACAAGTCGCTGAGCTTTATTTTAGAGCGCGTGGTGCTCCCAAATGAAGAGGCTTTTGTTAAATTAAGTTATCAAAACGTAGATGAGGTATATTTTAAAATTGTGCCGTTGATTGTTGACCCAACAACCCCCAATAATATCAATATGAACTATAAGGAGATTAGTTCAAAGCCAGGTGTCAAGGAATGGTCAGTGAAGCTAAAAAACTTCAAAGATTATGAGCTGCATACTTTTACAACATCACTTCCTAAAATGGATTTTGGGCGTTATATGCTTATTGTTTCAGACAATCAGAAAATTGATTCAACAGCTATTAGTTTTTACAACTATTTCTATGTTAGTAATTTATCTTTGTTTCAATCCGACGACATAGGTGCTTCAAATATGCTAGTGATTGATGGTAAAACTGGAATGCCAAAGAAAAAGATTCAATTGAAAATCTTTGAAAATAAATACAATTATACGACACGAAACAATGAGCTAAATCTAAAAACATCAATCCAAACAAATACTGAAGGTATTGCCAGATATGGCGGTCGGGACTTCTATAATCTTAACGTTTTATTGATCAACGGAAAAGATTCGCTTTTGGCTAATCAGGTTTACTTGAATTTCCAAAATCGGCAAAATTCGAAAACTGAAAAACGAACAAATTTGTTCACCGACCGTGCTATTTACCGACCTGGACAAGCGGTCTTTTTCAAGGGAATATGTTATTCTGGAAAAGAAGTTGAGTTTGCTGTTTCACCCTCAAAAACAGGCAGTTTGGAGCTTTACGATGTGAATAGACAACGCGTTTCGACTTATGATTATAAAACAAACGAATTTGGATCATTCACAGGGTCTTTTCAATTGCCTGTTGGAGGATTGAATGGACAGTTTTATTTAATGGATAAAGAGACACGACAAACTCATTATTTCAGAGTTGAAGAATACAAACGTCCGAAATTTAAAGCTAAAATTTTACCTTTAGAAGGTTCATACAAACTCAATGAAGAGGTGACTGTAATAGGAGAAGCCAAAGCGTTTTCCGGACAAGTTGTCGACGGCGCAAAAGTGAGTTACAGGATTTCTGAATCCCATTCGTTTCCTAGATGGGGTTCATTCAGCCGTGGATATTATCCTGACGTTCCTGCAAAACAAATTGATTTTGGTGAGTTGACAACCGACAATCAAGGACGATTTACAATCAAATTTAAGGCGGTCGAAAACAAAACTTATTCTAAGTTGCGCTATTTTGTGCAGCGCTATACAATTGTTTGCGATATAGTAGATATAACTGGTGAAACCCAAACAGTTTCGCAAACGGTTTCTGTTGCCAATCATGCCATGCAAATTAATATTGATTTACCAGAGGTATTGGATGTTTCTGAATTTAAATCGTTGAATATTGTTACATCCAATTTGAATGGACGACCACTCACTGCAAAAGGAAAAGTACAAATCTTTGAGTTGGAAGAACCGACAAATACCAAGTTTGACGCAGGAGCATACAAAGCGGATTATTATGCTTTAGATTCTGCCGATTGGTCAAGAAAATTTCCCAATTATGATTTTTTCGATGAGAACAATGAGAACTATTTGAAAGAAAAAAACCTGCTCACAGAACTGAATTTTAATAATGAAAAATCGACTGAAGTTGCTGTTTTAGTGAAGAAAAAACTTCAAGCAGGACGTTTTAAAATTCGCGTTACCACAACAGATGATTTTGGACAAGAAATTGTAGCTGAGCGCATTTTTACTTTACTTGACCCTAAATCTAAAGAAAATCCGACGAATGAGTTGATGAAAACAACTTTAATAAGTAAGAATCACGAACCAGGTCAATCATTTGAATTGCTCATTTCAAGTGGTTTAAATGACCTGTCGGTTTTGCTCGAAGTGCTCGATGATTCTGGTATTTGTCATACAGAGCGCATTGAACTTGGTAAAAAACAACACATGTTCTCCTATAAAATTAAGGAGACTCAAAGAGGAGGAATATTTGTTCGACTCACCTCAATGAATTGTGGAAAGGTGGTTGCTGGTTCTCAGTTTGTGCATGTGCCCTTTACCAACAAAGAGTTGGACCTAAAATTTGAATCCTTTCGAGATAAATTGAAACCCGGACAAGAAGAGACGTGGAGGATTATTATCAAGGGTAAAATGGGCGACAAAGTAAGTGCTGAAATAATGGCAACGCTTTACGATGCTTCACTTGATCAGTTTGCTTCCAATATTTTTTCATTGAACTTATATGAGAAATATTTCTATCGATCTGCATGGCAAAATAAAACTCACTTTGGTGAACATAGTTTGGTTCATCACGGTTTTAGTGCGGCCTATTTGCCCAATTTGTTTAGACAGCTTCCTAGGCTCAACTTTAGGTATTTTGCTGTTTCAAATTATGGCTATTACAAAACAGAATTTGATGGTGATATTGAAATTAACTGGAATGAACAAGTGTTCTCTAATGGCATGGTGCTCTCGAGTTCAAATTATCGAAATGAATATGGCAACGACTCAATGGAATTTGAAGACGCAGACTTTGAGATGAGTGAAGAGACTGGAGAAGAACAAGGTACTCAAAATATTCTATCTAAGCAAGAGATAAACCCAGAGCCGTCTGGTGTAGAGATGAGAACTAATCTCAATGAAACTGCCTTTTTTATGCCTCAGTTGCACACAAATAGTAATGGGGAAACGGTGCTGCAATTTACAATTCCAGAGGCATTGACTCGTTGGAAATTTATCTCTTTGGCGCACACCAAAGACATGCGCATCGGCACTTTGAGCAATTATACGATGACTCAAAAAGAGCTGATGATTCAACCCAATCCACCGAGATTTATGCGCCAAGGCGATACACTCACCTTTGTGGCAAAAGTATCTAATTTGTCTGAGCAGGTACTTACTGGTTTTGCTATGCTTGAAATTTTCGATGCTCAAACAATGGCTCCAATCCATGTGAAGTTTCAACTAAAGAATAATAGACAAGTGTTCGCATTAGAAAAAGGAGAGAACTCCGTAGTTTCTTGGGACATCGTAGTGCCAGACGGCGTGAATGCCATTATTCATAGGGTATCCGCAGATGCAGGTAATTTTGTGGATGGTGAGGAAAATATGCTCCCAGTATTGAGCAATCGTGTATTGGTGACAGAATCATTGCCTTTGCCTTCAAAAGGTATTGGTTCGAGAAGCTTCCGTTTGGAAAAATTATGGAATTCTGGTACATCCAAGACCATTAAACACGAAAGTTTGACTTTGGAATACACTTCTAATCCTGCCTGGTATGCCGTACAAGCTATTCCTTATTTGATGGAATACCCACATGAGTGTGCTGAGCAATTATTTTCTAGGTTTTATGCCAACGCACTTGCTTCTCACATCATCAATGCTAACCCGAAAATCAAGACCGTATTTGAACAATGGGAAAAAGAATCGCCAGAATCTTTACTTTCTAACTTAGAGAAAAATCAGGAGTTGAAGTCTTTGATGCTGAATGAAACGCCATGGGTGATGCAAGCCAAGAGTGAATCAGATAGAAAAAAACGAATGGCCTTGTTGTTTAATTTCTCCAAAATGGAGCGAGAATTAGACGTGGCATTGAACAAATTGCGTCAAATGCAAAGTCCAAATGGAGGCTTTCCTTGGTTTAAAGGCATGCCTGATAATCAATATATTACACAGCATATTGTTATGGGTGCTGGACATTTGGACCGCTTGGGAATCAAAAAAATAAAAGAAGACAAAAAAGTGTATAAAATGATTAGCGATGCGGTTCGGTACATGGATTTGCGTTTCTTTGAAAGATATCAAGATTTGTTGAGATACAAAGTGAACTTTGATAATGATCAGGCGATTCACTACGGAGATGTTCAATTCCTTTATGCACGAAGTTTTTTCACTGAAATTCCTATGGGAGATCAAATTTCAGTTGCTCGAGATATTTATTTGAATCAAATGGTAAAATATCAAAAGGAGTTTACGCTTCAATCAAGAGCAATGATTGCCTTGTGTCTGAACCGATATGGACTTGACAAACAAGCCAAAGACATTGTTGCTGCGCTCAAAGATATTGCAATTATACATGATGAAATGGGTATGTACTGGAAAGACAATATTTCTGGTTATTATTGGCATCAAGCACCAATCGAAACTCAGGCTATTTTGATTGAGACCTTTGATGAGGTTTCGGGCGATTTGGCTTCGGTTGAGGAAATGAAAATCTGGCTGCTAAAAAACAAACAAACGAACGATTGGAAAACGACAAAAGCAACTACTCAAGCAGTTTATGCACTATTGATGCGCGGAACGAATTTATTAGTTGATGAAGATGTAGTTGATATCTATGTGGGTGAAAGAAATATCAAGTCCTTTGATGAGAACTTAAAACCAGAGGATGGAACAGGCTATTTTAAGAAAACATGGTCTGCAGAAGAAATTCAGCCCATTTATGCCGATGTTCGCGTAGAACGCAAAAAACCTGGAGTAAGTTGGGGAGCCTTGTACTGGCAATATTTCGAAGATTTGGATAAAATCACACCACATGATACACCTTTGAAATTGAAGAAACAATTGTTTCTGGTTCGCAATTCTTTGATTGGGGAAGTGATGATGCCAATAGGCAACAACGCACGAATAAAACCTGGTGATAAAATCCGTGTTCGTATTGAACTTCGCGTAGATCGTGACATGGAATTTGTGCACATGAAAGATATGCGTGCAGCTGGATTTGAACCTGTTAATGTGATTTCTCAATACAAATATCAAGGAGGTATTGGATACTATGAAAGCACCAAAGATGCATCTACCAATTTCTTTATCGACTTTTTGCGTAAGGGAATTTACGTTTTTGAATACGATTTGCGAGCCAATTTGAAAGGCCAATTTGCCAATGGTATTACAACCATTCAATGCATGTATGCGCCAGAATTTTCCTCTCACAGCGAAGGGATTCGGGTGAAAGTGGAATGACACGATATAGGCATAAAAAAACAGGATTGAGGTAAACCTTCAATCCTGTTTTTTGTCTAATTATGCCAATGAGATAAACATTTATACATTTTTGTCAACAAAAAAGCTATGTTCAGAATTTAAATTCTAATAGCTTATTCAATATGAAGCTTGTCGATAGACGGGAATTTCGTAAATCATCTGCTTACTTCTTAAGTTTTTTTGTGGCCAGAGGATGGCTCGATAGTTTTGTGTGCTTGTCCAAACCTGCTAAGTCAACACGACCACCAGCAAGCTCTCGTTCACGTTTGAAATCGAATATGAAATTCAAAAATGAATGGTCGATAAGTTTACATGTTTTGAATTCTATGGTGATTTGCTTGTTATTCGGGATTTGATTGAGCAACTTTTTGTATTTCACCAAATGTGTGAAAATCGCTACATCATTGACAATAATTTTTACTGAGTCTTCATCTTGAGATATATTAAAATTAGCTACAAATAGATTTTTTATCTTAGCCCCATTCATTAAGTGAAATATCATTTTCACCGAAACACCGGCAAATATACCAAGCAATAAATCTTCGGCTAGTGTAACCAAAATTGTGGTAAGAAAAATAGCCATTTGCTCTTTTCCGACCTTCCAGATTTCCACAAAATGTTTAGGCGAAGCAAGGCGATATCCTGCATAAATAAGCATTGCGGCAAGTGCTGCATTCGGAATCATTTCAATTACGGGTATGAGAAACAACATTGAGATAAGCAAAAATAAACCATGGAAGAAATTAGACCACTTGGTTTTTGCGCCGTAAGTGATGTTCGATGAGCTTCTCACTACTTCTGATATTATGGGTAATCCGCCAAACAATCCTGCGAAGAAATTACCAACGCCCAAGGCTTTTAAATCACCGTTGTAATCAGATTTACGTTTGTATGGATCGAGATTGTCAATTGCTTTTACAGTTAACAATGACTCTAAGCTATTTACAAAAAGGAGCATAATCACATACTTCCAAAACACAAACCTTCCAATCCATGAATAGTCCGTATTGATCTTTAATGAACTCCAAAAATCGCCAATTTCTACAAGAGAGTAGCTCGGCGCATTCTGACGGAAATCCCAGAACAATGATAGTGGAATTGTGAGCAGTAAAACCAACATTGGTGCTGGGATTTTTTTAACCATAGGATGTTTAAGAAGCGGTAGTGAAAACATAATCAAGAGTCCAATTAAACCTACAATTGCAATGTGCCAGTGCGCATGTGAGATAAATTTTGGAATGTTCATTATAAGTTCAATTGGACCTTCACCTGCATACATCTCGGGTTCAGTACCAAGGAGCACAGGAATTTGTTTTGCAATTATTATAATTCCTATCGCGGCTAACATACCATGAACTGCGGAATGTGGAAAGAGGTCGCTTAATGATCTAAATTTTAAAAAACCAAAACCAATTTGAATAATAGCCGCAACAGTAATAGCCGCAGCCGCAATTTGCCAACCCGTTGTGCCCCCACCAAATTCTAGAATGGCTCCTGAACAAATGGTGATTAATCCAGCTGCAGGACCTTTGATGGTTAGGGGCGACACTCTAAAAAAGCTTGAGAGTAATCCGCCTATTATTGCCGAAAAAACACCCATGGCAGCAGGAAAACCACTGGCTTTTGCAATGCCCAAACTAAGTGGTAAAGCGAGTAGAAAAACCAGAAAACCAGAAATTATATCCGTTTTCCATGTTTGTCTGAATGTAAAATCTGTATTTACATGTATTGTTTTCATTATGTCTATTATAAAGTAAGGTGATTTGAACTGTTGTAGGTTTTTTCTTGTGAACCTAAAAACACGCGTGAATACATTTTGATTACTGCGATTCCATTGATAATGAAAATTACTGCTACAAGAAAGGCCAGCAGAATTTCGTCATCTTTTATATGAGCAAGTAGTAAGTCTTCACCAAGAAAGGTGGTGGTTATTGGAAAACCTGCCATTCCAAGACAAGACAAAAGAAATCCAAAAGCCAAAACGGGGTATTTCGTAACTAGCCCGTTGAAATATCTTATTTGGATTGTTTTTCTAATTTTATTTTCAAGAATCAGAAGAATGAGGCCACCCGAAAGACCAGAAATTAAAATACCGCTCAAATAAACAGCACTTTCCTTCAGATTTAGATGGTCATTAAAAGTTACGGACAAGTCTATGGTCAGGTGAACCAAAATTAACAGAAGCCACGAATGCAGAGCCCTGGATTTTTCGTTGTACGCTCTAGAAACGAGCATAAGACCTACAATTCCAACTACAATAGCAATTATCTTTGAGTATTCCTGATTGCGAATTTGGTAAGGACCGTAAACCAAAAGTATAGTCGAATAATAGAGCACGAACGTCAGAATGAGTAATTTGTTTATTGGTATTCGCATTGTAACTTTGCCAATCGTTTTTATTGGTCCAAAAATAAGAAAGTATTGAAGTTTTTCGAGATTCCATTCTTTCAAGGCCCAAAGTCGGATAGTGTTCATAAACCGTGAGGTTGTTTTTGCTTCTTGGGCTTTGAAATTATAAAATTGGTCTCTAATTAAATAGGTCGCTACAGACGGCGAAATCAACAATTGATACGAACGGAGGAAAGCATTTCCTGCGAAGTGAATCAGCGCCAACATGTGAAAACCAAGTGCGATTTCAAAAAAGATAAGCCCAATTTGAGCAGTTGAACTATATGCAATTTTTCCTTTAATTGTCGATTGCATTTGCGAACTTAAATTGGAAAGCAAGAAGGTGAGCAGTCCTACTCCTGCGATCATCCATCTCACTGCAGTTTGGTCTTGCCAGAGTGGAGCAGTACGCAGAAGCATAAATGCACCCATGTGCACCGATAAAGCTCCATAGAAAATAGCACTCGATGGTGTGGGTCCTTCCATTGCGCGAGGCAACCAAGAGGAGAATGGAAATTGAGCGGATTTGACAATTGCAGCAATCAGAACCATTGAGGCCATGAAAAAGCCCATACCCCATTCATTTGCTAAAGTTTCCTGAACCATATCGCTGCTCAGATGCATGAACAGTATGTTTTGATGCCACAAATGGTGACTTGCCCATAGGGTCATCAATATTCCGATGTCGCCCAAGCGATAGACTGAGAAAACTTTTATTGCATTTTTTACAGGTAAGTAGCGCGTTCTATAAAAGGCAATCAAAAGAAAAGAGGATAAACCCAACAATTCCCAACCTATAAATAGGGTTCCGAAATTGCCCGACCAAATAGTGAGAACATATCCAAACCAGAAAAATAGAATCGTATTGTAAAATCTTTTATAACCGTCTTCTTTGTGCATGTATTGACGACTATACGTAACCACCACAAAACTAATCATTGTGCCTACGAGTAAAAACACAGCTGTCACATGGTCAAAATAGAAATCAATGTGGAAATCGAAAGACTTTTCGTGATAGAGTGAAACGTCTTTTAGATTAATTGGCTTCGCACCATTGATTGCCCAAATTACAATAAACAGGATGCTTGTAAACAATTGCGTTACCATAGAATAAAACGCTACTTGACCGATAAGTTTTTCTCGATATTTTGGTACCATTAAACTCAACAAGAAGCCAACAAGCGGCATTAAAATGAAAAGATGAATGATGTGGTTCATACGCTCAGAATACTTGAAGGTTCAACAATGACTGGTGCATATTCCACGAAGCTTTCCATTTCAAATCGATAGATTTTTCTAGAAACAGGATCAATCACGCAAAACAAAACCCATTGATTTTTTACCCATTCCATGAGCGTTGGATTACCTGTCAATACTTGGTTAACGACACTTGGTTTTTGTTCAACCACAAAAAGCAGTCGGGTAGGTGTATGAATTTCAATCATTTGGCTAGGCAGCCCTGGTCGTAAATCATCTTCAATACCATTGGTAAGGGCAAATAAACCCATCACATTGTGTGGTAATTTGGTGCCCGCACCATATTTTTGTTGATCCATCCGCGAGAAATAATACTCTAAATTGATTCCTCCACAAACGGGAATGGCAGCGCCCAATATCATTGCTAAACTTTTACCTTCTGGGTCTTGTATATGGTCGTAGGAATTTAGAAATGCTCGTTTATCTAAATTCAAATGCACAAAAAGATTGGGCAAACCAACTATGCATAGCGCATTGTCTGTATGGTTCCACTCTGGTCTCGGCTCAAACAAGGATTTCGACTTGTCTATCAGCATTTGATGCTTTTTGTGACGCGATATATTGCTGTCAATGCTGTCGAAGCGGTTGCATCGTTCGTTTGCATTCAGTAACAAAGCTTCATGAAATGATGTGGCGTAATACAGATGTTTATCCTTCCATTGACCAACGATGGTTTCGTCATAAAAAGTGATTTCGTCACAGGTCGTATCGTGAAGCGCAGCCACAAAAAGAGTGCTATCAGGTATCTTGATATTTTGGTTGAGTAAAAGCTCACGGACCTCTTGCTTGTTGGCCATGTAGGCGAATACCCGAGCATTTACTGAACCTGGACAACCCGAACATGCCCCGCAATCATAACCTGCATAATATGGATTGTTGACTGAAGATGCGCCATGTCCAACGATGTAAACCAAATCAGCATAGTTTTTTGTGAGCCCAATGCTTAATAGTACATTTTTCACATATTCTGCCATTTCATCGACTGTAAATCCAAGTTTTAAGCCCTCTTCAGTTTGCCCTTTGAAATCAATTTGCAACTGCGAATCGGGATGCATGTGGTTGTTAGCCTTACTTGCGAATGATTGATCGGAGGGTTTAAAAGTGCCTAAGATTAATTTAATTATCGACCAAAATCCTAAGGTCATAGAGAAAAATAATCCTCCAAGAAACCCATGGGTGGATTCTGAGAAATGAACCTCATGCTAATGCATTTTACTCTTCCCAATTTCTTGAATTAGATATTGAGGTGTCATTGGCGCAGGACATGATTTGGTGTATTGACTTGCACCATGTGGTTGATAATAGAACGCTATTCCAAAAAATCCTGGGGTACCAAACGTTTCGCTATTCGGATGACTGGTTGCCAAGTGTTTTCTTAATGAAATAGAACGGTCATCAATGCAAAACAAAGCTTGGAAATCTGTATCCTCAAGCTTTTCTGATTTAGGAGATTGCTGAATATCCCACAAAACTTTATCGAAATACGTCCATTCAAAGGCCTCCTGCCATGTAGCAAGTATTTCAAATAACATAGTGCGGGGTGTTTCTGAAAGAAATTCGGTCTCTGAATGGAAAGCGCCAGAGTGGAGTTTGGACCAATTTTGTCCGCGTTTTTTGAAAATGGCATCTAATTCCAAAATCAACTCGAGGTGCATCATTTCGTGTAAGCTAATGACCTTTGTCTGAATGAGTGTTTGAGGATTTTTTTCAACAACAGAAACAAATCCAGACCAACCTGGGTGTGCGAATTGTTGCTCGAAAAGGGATTGCTCATGCAAGTTTTCGTCCTCAACAAGCATGGCGAGTATCGCTTCGGTTGATAATGTTTCGTTTAAAAATAAATCTCGAGCTGCTTGTGTATCAAAAAAACTGCCGTAAGATTCTCTCTCCATGAATCGCAATGCCGACAAAAAAGAGTCTTTTGTTGAATAGATTTCCTTAGATTTTATGCCTTGATCAAGATATGAAGCCAACATTCGGAATAGGCGTGGGTGAACGTATTTGTTGAGATTTACCCCAAAATGTTTTTCAATTGTTTTTCGGAGTGAATCGAAAATAGGTTCAACATGGCTTTCACTTGTGTAATTGAAGAGTGCCTGACGAATCTCATAAAGTTCCGTGCCTTTAGAATATCGAGTTTCTAGTATTTTTTCTAAGGCCAGCTCACTGATCTCTCCAAGCTTATAGTAGTTTCTATATTCCTCTAAGGAGAGATATGTCGTTGCACCAAAATATAAAGATGCATTTCTTGAGGCATCGTGAAAATTATCCGCTTGAAATGCGTGCAAAGGATTGTGGTGAACAAAATCTTTGATAGCTGATTGTGCTGGTAAATAATGTTGGATTAAATGTATGGTCTTTTCTATGTCAAAGACCATGTTTTTATGTTTCATGAGTAAAGAATTAATGCAATTAGTAAGCTAAACAATTGTTATTTAGTTTTTTACTAATACATTAAAGGTCAGATTTCCACTGATGAAAGAGAAGATAGAATATTTTAGGGGGGCGTTGCCAAAACTTATGTTCTAAACATTGACATCGCTCTACACTTAGTTCGTGCGGAACCACGAGGGCCCGAAACATGATGAAAGGATCTAGAAACCTTGGATTCTCTTGTTCAGTTTCTTGAGTGTCATGCTCTTTTTCTTCCTTTTCTTGACTCTTAGGTGAACGGTCATTGGGTGAAATTGGAATATTATGTTTATCGTCTAGATACTGCTTTGGCTGAAATGAAACCCAATCAAGAGTATGGTTAGTTCCTGCGGACAAGGTATCCGCGGTTCTAAAAGAGTAAGCCGATAATATTTGTTGATTAGATGCAAAAACAAACAGCCCAGTAAACAAACAGACTGCTAGTAAAAATACTTGAATTAGTCGTGACACGTACATCTTTTATTCTGGACAAATGTAAACATATTTCATTCGATGCATCACTTAATTAGTAGTTTTTTAACTTAAATTTAAGTGTTTCTTTATGAGCCTTATTTAGTGTTTGTCTCCTTGAAATTAGGAGTGGTTGCTTATTTCTTTTATTTGAAATAGGTAGATTTACCTTGAAAAATTGAAAGTTATCAATTGGCTATAGTTAAACGATGTTTATTCCAAATATTTTCTTGTTTAAATTGATTTTTGATTGATTTAAATACACGCGAATCAAAGACTCAACTATCTTAAACCCTCGTAAACCGAAAAATGGATGAAGTCAATTGAAAAATTTCCTTGACCTCGTTTCCATGCAAAAATTTGAATTTCGTCTGATTGCATGTTGCGAACGTCTGCTGAATAACAGATTATTTCCACCTCGTTCCATTGATGTGCAACCATATTTTCCGTTTTTTCTAGTTCGAGATATTGGTCGTAATAAGGTTTGCCTCGGTGTCTCATTTTTAACACTAAAGTTGGTTTTATCGCTGCCAAATCACCTTCATAGTAAAAAGAAGCACGAATTTTCAAAATCACATTTTTCTGCTTGGTTACTTGAGTATAATCCAAAACAATATCAGGAGAAAATTCTATGTCACCCTCCAAATAAAACCCAAGTGTGTCCGATAATTTTGAAGAGGATGATCTTTGCCATAATTCATTTTTAATGTGCCACGAGCCTATATTTTTTTCTTTGAGTTGTGCTTGTTCATTTTCAAGACGTGTTGCAGCGGGAACATCTTTATTCACCAAAAGTAAGTTTTCAAAAGCCAAATTTTGATTGGTTTTAAGGAAATGCGCCCAATATGCATCCGCGGTCATTCTAGATGGATGAATCAATCCGTTGTGCAATTGCCAAGTTTGAAAAACATTGAGGAAAATAAAAATTCCGATAATTGTTCCAATTGTTATTTGTTTTGCACGACCTTTTTGAAACACAGAATTCAAAAAATAACCAATTGGAATCATTAATATGAGATACGATTGCACCATAGATCGCTGTCCGAAAGATTCTGCATACCACCAGCATGTCCAAGACGAAAGCACATAAATGTTTGTCACCGTGAAAATAAATAGCGCAAAGAATAAGGGGTTTTTGTTTTTCCACATTAAGCGCAAACCTATAAAACTGAAGAGCATAATAGGGGTGTAAATGAACCAACCTTTGCGTGCGCTGATCAAAAAATCGAAGGTATGTGGACTGAGAAAATCAAAGCCTTCTCCAGCATTCTTGTATGCGTCAATAAAAAAATGTCCAGTAGCTAATTTGTAATAAATCAGTTGAATGGAACCCAGAAAAATAATCAAAGATACAATGACTAAAATTTGCCTCCTTTCATTTTTAATACGTTGCCATTTGCTTTTAAGTTCGTTCAAATTATTGACTTGCCACAAAATCGGGATGAGAATTGCCAATATTTCCGTTGCTCGAATCAAGGCAGCTATACTTATGAATAAACCCAGATAAATGCTATTTTTCAAGCTTGGTTTCTCATGCCACTGCATAGTGAACCAAAGGATAAGTGAATAGAATAGAAATAAATGCCCATGAGGCATTGCAACCATAATGGTGGTTGTGAATAGGAAATTGGTACCCGCAAAAAGCATCAGCAACAAAAGCGCTACAATTTGATCATTAAACAGTTTCAAGAGTACTTTTCTGGCCATCCAAAACCCTAAAATGACATAAATCAGATGTCCTAAAACAATGACATGTTGGTAAGGTTGTGAAAAGCCATCCATGGGATATCCTCCGAGGTAAGCAAACAAGTGCCCCAAAACAAAGAATGGCAAGTAAATTATAGCAAAACCGAGCGGGTATTTGATGACTTGATTGCCAGTATCAGCATACCAAAATTGATAGTAGCTCGGTGTGGAATTGTATTTTTCATTCATGGCATCAATCCAACTCCAATCTGTAAGAAAGGGATCATCATAAATGAAATTGGCTGGCAAGTGCAGATAAGCACCATAGACATCCCAAGAAAGCACGTTGTTAGGATAATGTGCGCCCAAGTCAATTGCAAACCACACCATAAGCAGGAGGAATGCGAAAAATGAACTTCTATTGGTTAGATACTTCAATGCGATTGTTTGAACACAAAGTAAACCAAAAACTCGCTAAATTCTTCGGCATATAAAAGATTACTTGAATTCGAGAAAAACATAAATCAAGTGTATTGAATCGTTTAGAATTGTAATTCGTTTAACGTTTATATTTGAATCAACAGATAAGCTTGTTCACTTCCTCTCTATTTCTTCTCTTCGCCATACAAATCATAATGATCTGCGCTCGTTATGTTGATGTCCGCGAAATCACCTATTCGGAGATAAGTATCTGCTGTTTTCTTCACCAATACTTCATTGTCCACTTCTGGTGAATCAAATTCACTGCGGCCAATAAAGTAATCAGCTTCAACGCGGTCGAAAAGAATTTTTTGAGTGCTTCCAATTTTTAGTTGGTTCAAATCATGTGAAATACCAGATTGAAGTTCCATGATAGTATCTGCTCGTTCTTTTTTGAGCATATCTGGAACATCATCTTCGAAACTGTAAGCATGGGTGTTTTCTTCATGAGAATAAGTGAAAATACCAAGTCTATCAAATCGTGTGCGTTCTACAAAATCATACATTTCCTGAAAATCGGCTTCCGTCTCTCCTGGATAACCGGCAATGAGTGTTGTTCGTAAAGCGATATTTGGCACTTTAGCACGAATTTTAGCGACCAAATCTTCGGTTTTTTCTCTTGTAATTCCTCTGCGCATCGCTTGCAAAATTTTCGTCGAACCATGTTGTAATGGCATATCGAGGTAATTGCAAACTTTTGGATTGTCATGCATTACATCCAAAACATCCATCGGGAAACCTGCGGGAAAAGCGTAATGCAAACGAATCCAGTCAATGCCTTCCACTTCTGCAACTTTGTCTATTAATTCGGCCAAATTCCTCTTTTTATAGATATCTAAACCGTAGTAAGTCAAATCTTGAGCAATGAAAATCAATTCTTTAACACCTTGAGCAGCCAAGCCCTTGGCCTGGTTTACGAGCATGTCCATTGGAGTAGAAAGATGCTTTCCACGCATCAAAGGAATCGCACAAAAGGAACAAGGTCGGTCACATCCTTCTGCAATTTTGAAATAAGCATAGTGAGATGGGGTAGTGAGAATCCGTTCGCCAACCAATTCGTGCTTGTAATCAGCCTTGAGAGTTTTCAAAATTTTAGGCAAATCGCGTGTGCCAAAATAGGCATCAACTTCTGGGATTTCAGCCTCTAATTCGTCTTTGTAACGCTGAGAAAGACAGCCTGTCACATACAATTTATCCACCGCACCTTCTTTTTTTGCTTCTGCGTAACGTAAAATAGTATCGATAGATTCTTGCTTTGCATTGTCAATAAATCCACAAGTATTGATTATCACAATTTCAGAATCATCTTGCGTATCTTCGTGTGTTACATCAAATTTGTTTGCTTTCAATTGCGCCATAAGTAGCTCAGAATCATAAAGATTCTTGGAGCAACCCATGGTAATTACATTGACTTTATTTTTTTTGAGTGTTTTCGTTTTCATTGTGAAAGCTGTTGGCGGTTAGTTGGTGGCTACTAGCGGAAGATACAAAAAATGATGGCAATTAGCGAATAGCAACTGGGCGCTAAATTACAAATAAATCAGATGTCCATGAATAGAAGAATAATGCGAAGATTTCGAAAAGTTGATCTCAATCGTGTCTAGAGATGTATTGTAACTTACGAAACTTAATTTGAATAGTTACAATCAACAACTAATCGACTTCTCCTAACCAAACAAAGAATCCACGAATTCTTTTCTATTGAATAATTGTAAATCATTCATGCCTTCTCCAACGCCAATATATTTCACCGGAATTTTCATTTGGTCGGAAATTCCAATTACAACACCACCTTTGGCTGTTCCATCCAGTTTTGTTATTGCCAATGCTGTAATATCTGTTGCTGCTGAAAATTGCTTGGCTTGCTCGTAGGCATTTTGTCCAGTTGATCCATCCAAAACCAAAAGAACTTCATGTGGCGCATTAGGAATTATCTTGTCCATAACACGTTTTATTTTAGACAATTCGTTCATCAAATTTACCTTGTTGTGCAAACGGCCCGCTGTATCGATGATAACAACATCATTGTTGTTAGCTTTTGCCGATTGACAGGTGTCAAAGGCCACCGAAGCTGGGTCTGCGTTCATGCCTTGTTGAACAATAGGCACGCCTACTCGCTCCGACCAAATAATCAATTGGTCGACGGCAGCTGCACGGAAAGTATCTGCTGCACCTAAAACAACGTTCTTGCCTGCTGCTTTAAATTGATGTGCCAATTTGCCAATAGTGGTCGTTTTTCCAACGCCATTTACGCCAACTACCATAATTACATAAGGCTCTCCGTTGGTATCAGGTATTTGAAAATCAGTGTCGTCGTTATAATTATTTTCTTCAAGTAGATTTACGATTTCTTCACGCAGGATGCCGTTTAATTCACTTGTCGAAACAAATTTGTCGCGCGCCACACGTGCCTCTATTCGTTCGATTATTTTTAGCGTAGTCTCAACACCAATATCAGCGGTAATGAGCGTTTCTTCTAACACATCCAAAACTTCATCATCAACTTTTGATTTCCCAACAAGTACACGAGATATTTTAGACAGTAAACCCTCTTTGGTTTTTTCAAGACCTTTGTCAAGAGTTTCTTTTTTTTCTTTAGAGAAGAATCCGAATATTCCCATAAACTTGTATTTAGCAAAAAAAGCTCCTTAAAATTTAAGGAGCTCAATAGTTTAAAATATGTTCTAAAGAGTTAGTGCTTAGCGAACCACTCTTTTGTGTCGTTGTTGTTAACGATTTCTTCTTTAAAGGAATAAGATCCTTTCGCAGTTTTAATCATTTTAATTACTTTGGTGTGTTCTTTTCCACCACCTGATTGCAACGATGCTACAACTTTCTTTGCCATGACTTAATTATTTAATTTCTTTATGTACTGTGTAACGCTTCAAGACTGAATTGAATTTTTTCAACTCCATTCTATCAGGTGTATTTTTTCGGTTCTTCGTTGTAATATAACGTGAAGTTCCAGGCATACCACTCTCTTTGTGCTCTGTGCACTCCATGATAACCTGTACGCGATTGCCTTTTGCTTTCTTTGCCATGATTACTATTTTTTTAGAATCTTTTCAGATTATAGTTTGATTAATCCACTTTTCTCAGCATCCTTTAAGCAAGCATAAATACCTTTTTTGTCGATATTTCTGATAGCTGCTGCAGATACTTTTAATGTTACATATCCGTCTTCTTCGGGTACGTAGAACGTCTTAACGAATAGGTTCGGGTAGAACTTACGTTTTGTCTTGCGGTTTGAGTGAGAAACATTGTTACCCACCATTACCTTTTTTCCTGTTAATTGGCAAACTCGTGACATCTTGATTAACTAATAATTTATAAATATGCCCATTTTGGGGGTGCAAAGTAACTACTTTTTTATTTTGTAAACAAGATATTTGAAAAGTTTTTTTGAAAAATCTCTCTTGTTTTGTACAATTTCTTGCATTGATCCTAAATCATTTCGATTAATATAACATGTATAGAGCTCGTGTGGATTTAAATATATCGATTTTTTTTTGCCAAGTTTCTCGAATTTCATACTCCGTTTTTCCTGAAATAATTTGCGATTTAAGGAGGCTATTACCAGCCAACAAATATATGAAATTGTTTTTCAAGAAAAACCCTTGTTTGCTTGATATCACTTGGTAAAATCGTAAAATCGGCTCTAATGAAAGCTTTCTGGGGGCAATCGAATCTGCATAATTGATGCCGAAACAAAGCTCTCCGTTGTGCAAAGGGTCTTTTGAACCCAAACTAGGCTTCGGAGTGAAGCTGTAATTTTTGTTTGGATAATCTGGGTGACCGATTTGCTCAAAAGGTTTATCTGTGCCACGACCAACGGAAATTACGGTTCCTTCAAAAAAACACAAACTTGCATACCATGCAATTGCGTTGTCTGTACGAAGGTTTGGACTCGGTGGCACGGGCAGAGAATAGCGACTTGTACGACTGTAGTTTATGATCGGAATTACGGTCAATTGAGTTGCTGTAGTTATCCATTTTTCGCCATTAATCATTTGCGCGTATTCACCAATCGTTAACCCATAAAGCACTGGCACTGGATGCATGCCAATGAATGATTTGTGCTCCATTTCCAATACTGGACCATCGATGATGTCAATATTTGGGTTGGGTCTGTCCAGAACGATTATAGGTATCTTCGATTCAGCGCAGGCCTCCATAACGTAATGTAGGGTAGAAATATAGGTGTAGAATCGAACGCCAACATCTTGTAAATCAAAAAGTACAATATCAACGTCAGCGAGTTGTTCGGCTTTTGGTTTTTTGTTGTTACCATACAACGACACAATCGGTAATCCAGTTTTCAAGTCTTTACCATTACTTACAAGCTCACCAGCATCTGCATTACCGCGAAATCCGTGCTCTGGCGAGAATACTTTAACCAAGTTAACTTTCAACGAAAGTAGAGAATCTACTAAATGAATGAACTTATTTTGAGCGAAGTCTTGAAAAATAATACTTGTCTGATTACCCACCAGTGCCACACGCTTTCCTCGAAGTTGAGGTAAGTACTCCAACGTTTGATTCGCACCTGGAGAAATAGGTGGCTGTGCAGGTGTCGTGAATGCAGAATTTAAGGTCATGTTCTTTGTCGATTGACAAGCTTGCGCAAATAACGGGAGGATGCCTACAATACACGAAACAATTATGTACTTTTGCATCCCTAGGTACAATTCTTTGAATACATCATATTTCATAGCACGAAAATTTATTAAAGGAGGGAATGATGAAAATCGCGTTTCCCGTCCAGTCGTAAAAGTATCTATTTTGAGCATTGCGCTCGGTGTTTTCGTGATGATTTTAACACTTTCCATTGTTACAGGTTTTAAAAATCAAGTGCGCGATAAAGTTATCGGTTTTGGTTCGCATGTTCAAATTATGCATGCTGGTGGACTTGGTATTTTTGAGTCAGAACCTATGTACAACGACCATGCCATGATTGAGATGCTCAAAAATGTGGATGGCGTTCGTAGTGTCGCTCCTGTGGTTTACTTGCCTGGGATTTTTCAATCCAATGGCGATACGGTACATTTTAAATTGCCCGATGGGGGAGACACCATAAGATTGCAACAAGAAATACGTGGTGTTGTGTTTAAAGGTGTTGACGCATCGTATGATTTGAATTTCTTTGAAAATACATTGGTTTCAGGGCGCTTGCTTAATTTTTCTGATTCGTCGTCCAATTACGAATTGATGATATCCAACAAGGTAGCCCAACAGATGCAGTACAAACTGGGCGATAAAATTCCAGTTTATTTTGTTCAAGATCAACCTTTTAGGAGGAATTTTGATGTTGTCGGTATTTTTGAAACTGGCCTCGAAGACTTTGATGCTGAATTGGCCATCGCAAAGCTGCCAACTTTACAAAATCTTTCAGGTTGGGGTATCACCTCCAGTATCACTTTAGAGGATTCATTGCACGAAGATCGTTTGCTGCTTCGCGTTTCAGCATCAGGAGGTACCGGATTGTATCGCTTTGACTGGGGTAGTGGTTTTGGAATGGTTTCAAAATACGCATTTGTGCCTACTAAAGATACTGTTATTCAGGTTGTTACGAGTGATTATCGGTATTCGGCTTACGAACAACAAGCGCCAGGTTCAATTCCAGACACGGCACGATTTAAAATCTTAGTGAAAGGTGATGTGTATTCTGGTCCACCAGAAATGTTTGGTGAACTGCTAAAGAAAAATTACCTCGACGATAATGGCTTTCGTTATTCAATTGCAGTAGGCACAGCAACTTTAGTTTTTAACGAAATTCATGGTAATGGCACCTCGCAAAACTACATCAGTGGTTATGAATTGTTTATTGATTCTTGGGACAAACTTCAATCAACAGGTGATTTGGTGCACAAAGAAATGCTTTTCTACAGCATTGAAAATGAGAATCCTGTCGATATTTTGACCATTAGAGAGGTCCATAGCGATATTTTTTCTTGGCTGGATTTCTTAGACATCAACTTTACGATTATTATCACCCTCATGATAACCATTTCTGTGATTACGATGGGTGCGTCCTTATTGGTGCTGATTCTCGAAAAAACATCCGCCATCGGTTTGATGAAGGCCTTAGGCGCGCGTGATTGGACGGTAAGAAAGGTGTTTCTGTATCAAGCAGTTTATTTAATCTTTAGAGGCATGTTTTGGGGGAATTTATTTGGGATTTCCATTTCGCTCTTGCAGATGTATTTTAATATTTTCCCACTCGACCCACAAGTCTACTATTTGAATGCAGTGCCCATCGAATTAAACTGGTTCTATTTGTTGATTCTCAATTTGTGTACTATTTTAATTTGCATTTTGGTGCTCATTATTCCCAGTTATTTTATCACGAGAATCAGACCTACAGATGCGATTAAGTTCTCATGATTTTATGTAGTTTTGAAACAAATTTTAAACCATGAAAATTAAATTTACGGTATTTGCAGTTTTACTGAGTGTACATATTTCCGCTTTTGCGAATATCCACCTTCCTATCGATACCATGATAGTGAAATCGCTTTCGGGAACTTTCAATGGAAAAAAGGTGAACTACAAGGCAACCACTGGAATGCAGCCCGTTTTTGACGCTGTTGGTGAAGCCATTGCCACTTTGCACTATACTTATTATCAATCTACTGACCACAAAGATGCGTCTAAGAGACCTCTTTTGATTTCTTTTAATGGTGGTCCAGGCTCGGCCTCAGTTTGGATGCATATTGCTTACACTGGACCCGTATTGTTGAAAGTTGACGATGAAGGCTTTCCGATCCAGCCTTATGGCATAAAAGAAAATCCCTTCTCAGTTTTGGATATAGCTGATATTTTATATGTGAATCCAGTGAATACAGGCTTTTCACGAACCATTCCAATGACTGGTGAGGGTGTGAAACGCGAGAAATTTTTTGGAATCAATGCAGATATCATCTATTTGGCCTCGTGGGTTCAAAATTTTGTGAGTCGACACAACAGATGGCTGTCACCCAAATATTTAATCGGCGAAAGTTATGGCGGAACGCGCGTTTCTGGTTTAGCACATCAGTTGCAATCTGTACATTGGATGTATTTGAATGGTGTGATTTTGGTTTCTCCTGCTGATTATAAATTTTTTGAATCTGATGCCCCTATTTCTGAGGCGCTTCACTTACCCTATTTTACCGCTACTGCTTGGTATCACAAGAAATTGAATCCAAGCCTTCAAAATTTACCATTGCTCGAAGTACTGAAACGCTCAGAAAATTATGCGCTCAAACATTATATGGCGGCCATCACTGCAGTGGGCTCTTTATCTCAAGACGAGCGTTCCAAAATCGCTGATAGTGTGTCTTTCTATTCTGGTATCGACAAATTTGACATCTTACAAGGCAATTTGATAATCGCCAAAAATTACTTCTGGAAAGCACTTTTGAGAAACGATAAAGGATTGACTTTAGGCCGCTTAGATTCGCGCTACCTCGGATTAGATAAACAAGACTTGGGTACAGCACCAGATTATAATGTAGAACTGAATTTTTGGCTACATTCTTTTACTCCAGCCATCAATCATTATATGCGCGAAGTATTGGGTTTCACAACAGAATTGCAATACAATATGTTTGGTAGTGTCTATCCTTGGGACCGAACGAATAACAATACTCGCGAGCAGTTGCGTCAAGCCATGGCGGAAAATCCATTTTTGCACGTCATGTTTCAAGTAGGTTATTATGATGGCGGAACGACTTATTTTAACTCCAAATACACGGCTTGGCAAATGGATCCAAGTGGCAAATTATCAGACCGCATTAGTTTTCAAGGTTATGAAAGCGGTCATATGATGTATTTACGTCAAGAAGATTTGAAGGCTGCCAACCAACATGTCCGTGAGTTTATAGAAAAAACTATGTCTCCGAATGGTGCTGCGAGATACTGATGCACAATAGGGCGTTTTTAACCAATTCTCCAAGCCAAAAAAAATACTAAGCCTTTTGCCACTGGGGATCTTCTGTACCTATACCATTGCATTCTTGCACTTGCATGTCCGATGTCACAGGAGATAAATGAGCCTCCAACAAAACCTGCTTTTGAGTTTCTAGGATCTTCGAAATACGTATTATCTCTTTGGTAGAGATTTTGGTTCGAGGTGTTGAGTTGATTGTAATGCTGAATACTATTCTCAGGGTTTTCGAAACGCTGCGCGCCAACAATACCAAATCCAATGGAATAACCCAAATTGAAGGAAAGAAAGGAGGTTGCTTCGTTGTAGGCAACTCCGGTGCCTCCTGCAGCCAAAAGCAAGTTATTCATGTTAACGCCAAAATCCATAAGAATGTTGAACACACTTAAACTGCCTATACCTTTATATGAATCTCGTCGAACCTTCCCTTCGAAGTTATTACCATCTGCTTCTGTGCCTTTAACTCCTTTTTCTAAGGCTGAGCCGTGTCCAATTCTTCCAACGTCAATATTCAATCCAAACAAAAAATTGGATTTTCTATACAAATTGAGCGCCAAACAAATTGCTCTTGCCCATATAATTGTTTGTTCGAACGCCATTTCTACCGTCCTTCAGTCCAAATCCAGCATGTTGCCCTATATCTGTAACTGTTACCGACGTTGGTGTTACTGTAACATCGTAAGAGGAAGTCGTTCTGGTGACCCTATAGTTCCCTTCTCTTGTTGTAGTAGACTCCGTTCTATGGTTACTTGTTGAAACTTGAACGGCATCAATACTTCTAAATATTGGATTGAATCGGTCTAATAATCCATTTCAACGCAGAGTGATTTGAGGATAAAGGTCTAAACCTTTTTTCTGAAAATTCTCATATTTACCATCTTGGGAGAAGTTTATCCGCATATTTAAATTGAAATCTACACCCGTACAGGGTAAACGAAAACGATAACCAGGTGCCACACTAAAAAAACTTGATGTTGATTTTGGTTTGGTTTCACCAAAGCTTTCGTAAATTCTGTAGCCACCAAAAGTCATGTTTATTATCGGGTGACTGCGGAATGAATTGTTGTAAGACCGATATTTCCCAATGGTAAAAATAGATAGTGGAATTGAAGTGCCAACGTAAATTTTATTTGTACGGAGATTTCCAGTGGCAATTAACGATTGAAGACCCGGAATAAAATCGTTGACAGGTTCAAATGTGGACAAGGATCCTTGACCAATACCAAAAATTATTGGTCCGAATATTAAATTTAAACCAACCCATCTCTCGTCAGAAGTCATATATTCGCCAATATTCGGCGTGTACATTTCTACACCAACTCCGCTAATCGAAAGATCGCCTAGCCATTGTTTTTTTCTAATTTCATTTTTAGACATTTGTGAATGAATGGGAAGCAAAAAAAGCATAATAAACAAAGTGAAATAGTAAGATTTAGTCATTTTTTTCATTTCTGATTCTTTGCAAAGTTAATCGGACTTAGAAAAACTCGATTCGGTTCAATATAAAGTAAGCATTCTATCGTATTCGTTTTTCTTTAAAAAAAAACACCCCACTCGTTGACCAAGCAGGGTGTGATTTTTTAATAACATAGATTTTAATTGTCTATTTCACAAATTGCATAGTGATTACAGCGTTGTTCATTGAAGGCACATTAGCCTCTGAATAAATCAAAGCATTGCTAACTTTATCAAAATAGTAACTTGATTTTTCTTTACTGTTGTTAGCGTCTGAAATTTCATAAACCACACACAAAACACCATCTTTGGTTTTTTCGCCTTTGTTCTCAATTTTCAGCATCTTTGCTTTCAATGTTTGAATATCTTCTGTTGAAACGATAATGCTCTTCCCTACACCTAAATTTAAATTCGCTGCTAGCAATTCAAAACCTGGGCTTGAGGCCAAAAATGCTCCAGTAAAGCTGATTTTTTGCTCTTTTCCAGCCATGTCTATAATTACTTGGTTTTTGCTGTATGTCATTTTCATTTCTTGACCCATTTGAGTCATGATTCTGCTGATTGGATTGAATGATGATCCGAGTATCACCATGTCTACGGCTGATCCCATTGCACCATCAGTAGCATCTGTGATTGTCCAATTTTCGCTATCTTTTGTGATGGTTCTTGTTAAGGTCATTTTGAATTTTTGACCCTGAACGGCGATAGCCATGTCGTATTTAAAAACACCAGGCTTCAATGCATTGGCATTTATTTTTGGCAGTGCATCTGCTGCTTTAGTACTTTTCGGGTCATAAATTACTGTTGAAATATCAACTGTCAACTCTTTTAAGCGCTTGGCAACATCATCAGGCATTTCTTTTTGAAATCTACCTCCTAAAATTGGCGACAAGAAGCGTTCAACTTCAGCAAACATGGCCATTTTGTTTACTGGCTTTTGGAAACCGTGACCTTCATCATCTGCCAAAATGTAAGTAACTTGCTGACCCTTATCGCGCAAGGCAATTACAATTTGGTCTGCTTCAGCTTGCTTCACCCTCGGGTCATTTGCTCCCTGAATAATTAAAAGTGGCTTGGTGATTTTATCTGCCGAAAATAAGGGGCTTGCCTCACGAATTCTTTTCTCACCTTCTGGTGTTTCTGGGTCGCCTACCATACCATGTAAAAATGCTCTTCCAGCTTCCCAATAAGGAGGAATGCTTTCTAAAAGCGTGAAAATATTGGAAGGACCAACAATGTCAACACCGCAAGCATACAACTCTGGGGTGAACGCCAATCCAGCAAGTGTTGCATAACCACCATAACTTCCTCCCATAATAGCCACTCTTGTTTCGTCAACAATGCCCTCAGAAATGAGGTGTTTAACGCCCCAAGTAACATCGTCTTGCATCAACAAGCCCCATTGCATGTCACCTGCATTCATGAATTTTTTGCCATAGCCACCAGAAGATCTGAAGTTGGGTTGCAATACTGCATAACCACGATTCGCAAGGAATTGAACTAACGGATCATACCCCCAATAATCTCTCGGTCCTTTTGGTCCTCCATGCACCAAAACTACCAAGGGCAATTTTTGTGCCTTACACCCATTTGGCACAGTGAGATAAGCCGGAATCTCCAAGCCATCGCTGCTTTTGTAACGTATTGGTGTCATTTCAGACATCAAAGACTCGAACTCTTTTAGCTTGGGTCTTGGTACATATTGTTGAATTAAATCCTTGTACTCAGGAATGTATAACCAAACTTCAGAGGCATATTTGTCACCCCAAACTGTAACTAAAAACATCGAATAGTCTTTCGTTGTGCTTGTGAAATCAACCTCTCTCCCAGGAAATTGTTCTTTCAAATGCGTATAGATTTTTTCACGCTCTTTGTCTTTGAAATAAACTCGGGTCTTGTCGTCCGTATATGACGTGTTTATTACTTTTCGCGTGTTTTGATCAAGCGTCAAACCATCTATGTCGACACGATTTTCGGGGTCAGACTCTATTTTCTCCATTTTTCCATTTTCTGGATTCAAAAGAAATAAGGTGGATAAATCTAGATTGCCTTTGTTGGTAATCAAATAACATTTGCTGTTGTCTTCATTCCAGCCTGATACATAGGCTGATTCCGTAACGGAGGTCTCATAAATACTCTCCAATGAATCACCTTTTTTGTAGAGCATGTATGTGTTTCCTTGCTCGTCTGATTGGTAATACAAACGCAAATTATCATCCCAGTCGAAACCGTAACTTACAATTCGATCCGTGTTCTCATACATGAGCTCCAAAGTGCCGGTTGAAATTGAAAGTTTGAATAAATCATGCCATGCTTTGTCACGGTCGTTAATTCCAACGTAAAGCACATCGTGGTTGTTGTCGCTCACTTGATAAATTTGAGCGGTTACCTCGTCCATTGGTGTTAAATTTCTTGAAGCAGGAATCTGTCCTTCAGCAACTTCGGTGGCAGGGTCAACAGCGAATATGTTCATGTTTTCATCACCAGCTTTGTCCTTTACATAAAGAATGTATTTCCCATCACCCGACCAAAAGTAACCGTACAAAGGTCTTTCACTATCGGTCAACGGGCGCGCTTCATCGAATGTTGCGTCGAATTCTTTTACCCAAATATTCATGATGCCGTTGTATTCTTTCATGAAGGCAACATATTTGCCATCTGGACTCAATTGCCCACCAGAAATTTCTGGGTTGCCGAAAAATAAATCGCGGTCGATCAGTATAGGGAGCTCACACTCCATCTCTTTTTTACATGCAGTCATCGTCAAGAAGCTAATTATTATTAAGGGGATTATCTGTAGTTTTTTCATCTCGTCTATTTATAAGTTTTCTCTAATAATAGTGATTTCGGTTGATGAACTCATCTCCTAGTCAAAATATATTTGCAGCAAAGTTATAAGACATCAGCGAATCTCAAAATATTTAATAACCAATGGCTGAAACTCGGTGTCATTTGTTTGATTTCCAATTTCAATGGTTTTTTCTTTTCTCTTTTCTTTCAATGATGCAGCGATGTAGACTACTTGGATTAACAATTTTTAATAGTCTGTAGAAAAGAAATGATTTTTTGGCACGGCTTTAGAATAAGCATATAAAAGCAGAAGTTATGTTAGCGCAAATTAAAAAAGAAAGCCGCATCGCGATAGTGGGGCTTTTCGCAGCAATTTTAAATTTAGGTAATGCCAGAGCCAATGCTAATCTAACTGTTCAAATCTCTTGAAGTAATGATAACATCGGCAGACCTAATTCTTACTTTCATCAATTGTGCAATCTCTGAATTCAATTGAAATTCGCAAATGTTAAACTTTGCACTGCACGCGCCCGGTGCCTTTGAGCGATGTCCGATGTCAATGACTAATTTAGGTTTTTTGAGCGATGTTGTAATACTTTCCCCTGGAATTACTTGATTGATGTCGCCAATAACAATATTTCTGGCCTCAGATATGGTTTTCTCAAATAGAGAATATGAAATTTGCTTTTCGTCAATCGCTACTTTTATCATCGTAGAAATCAATAGTGGTGTGATTTCTACGATTTGACATTCGTAAATCACTTCGTTATGTGCAATTCCTGAAATCAATACGAGTTGACCTACGCGCTCGATGGCAGACGGATAAGGAGTGATTTCATTACCTGGTTTTGAAGGGGTGAGGGTTACTGCTCCTCCTTTGGTATCCATTTTTGAGTTGTCTAAAATGAAACCGATAAAGTACTTTCTTATGCGTTTTAATTTATGAAAATTAATAAATTTTAAAATTAAACAACCGAGCCAAATTAACTCATCGCTTATTTAGCGCATATCCCCGTGTAGCAGTTTTAAACTGTGTTTAAGACAATCCAATTTTTGAAAGAATTAGGCTAGGGTTGTTGAACTCTTCAGGATCTAGCCAAAATGTTTCTGGTATTCTTTTGAACCATGTGATTTGTCTTTTCGCATAGCGTCTTGAGTTTTGTTTAACGAGATTTATGGCTGTATCTAAATCAATTTTGTTTTCAAAAAAATCAAATATCTCTTGATAACCAACGGTTTGAAGAGCGTTTTTGTGTTTAAATCGAATTAAAGATTCTACTTCTTCCAGTAGGCCAGACTTGATCATGTTGTCCACGCGTTGGTTGATGCGCTCATATAGAACTTCTCTGGGTAAATCGAGTACAATATATTTCACGTCGAAAGGGCGTTTTTTTTGCTGAAAAGTCAGTTGTTCGCCCATTTTTTTCCCACTGCTGTGGATGATTTCTAGTGCCCGAACCACACGATGTGGATTTTGATTGTCGCATTGTCTATAGTAAACTGAATCTATTTCTTCAAGTTCTGCGCGTAAAGATTCAAAACCTTCAACTTTCAACCGCTTGTTCAATGTTTCGCGCAGTTCAGCATTTTTGGGTAAATCATCCATTCCTTTTACCAAAGCATCGATGTATAATCCACTTCCTCCAACGAGCAGCACATACGTGTGAATTTCAAATAATTTAGCGAGTAAATCTAGTGCATCTTGTTCAAATTTTCCAGCAGAATATTCCTCATCTATTGATTTATTGTTGATAAAGAAATGTTGCGCTTCCGATAATTCTTCCGCATTCGGTTTGGCAGTACCAATATTCATTTCTTTGAAAAACTGTCGAGAATCTGCTGAAATGATTGGACAACGAAGGTGTTTCGCGAGAGAAATAGCAGCTCTTGTTTTTCCACTCGCGGTTGGTCCTGCAATGACTATAAGCGTTGGCATCATTTATTCTGGGTAAGATTGAGCGAATCCGGAAAATCTGTTGAGAATGGATTGGATGTATTTGAGCGTATGAGCACCATTATAGGCTCCTCCTTTTACAACTTCATTGTTGTAAAATTCTGGTTCGTTAAGTTTTGCGAAATAATTAGATACAACATCGTCCCAATTCGTGTCGTCTTCCCCAAAATACTTAGCCAATTTTTTGGCATCCATCACATGAGATGGACCGCCGTTGTATGAGGCAAGTACAAATTTGCATCGTTGCAATGGATTGGTTACGTCGCTATACATGTTTTGTAAGAAGGCAAGGTATTTTGCACCACCTTCTACTTGGGCTTCTGGTGTGGAGTTTGGGTAAATACCATATTTTGCTCCAGTGCGTGGCATGAATTGCATTAAGCCAAATGTGCCTTGTCGAGAACTAACATATGCTTCAAAACGAGATTCTTGAATGATTAAGGAACTCAACAAGCGCCAATCCCAACCTATTTTTTGAGCCTCTTCTCTCACTTTTTGATCAATTTTTGAAATCTGAATGCCATTTAATAATAGCAAATTGATCTTGCGATGAAAATATTTGTTTTCATTTAGGATGTATTTGGATACCAGTGATGTATAGAAATCATCTTTTATGAAATCCGACAGAAGCATGTTGATTGTATCGCGCAACTCTTCAGCATCTTCGTGTAATGTAAAAGCGATTCGATATGGAAAACTCAATTGCAGCGAAAAGTCAAGATTATCATACAATTGTTTGTTCGCCGAAATTATAGCTTGCTCTATAACGGTATATTCTATTTCACCTTTTGATATTTTTTCAATGAGCTCCTCACGTGAATAATCTACAGCAACAATTTTAATCTGTATGGCGTATTCATCAGCAAAATATTTGAGTTTCTTGTGTGCTATGGAATTTTGTTGTACGTTAATCTTAAGGCCATCCAATTGATAAATGTCTTCAATAAGTATAGTTTTTGACTTTTTATTTTTTGTAGGCTTTTGCTGGACCAAACATAAATGTGAGGTGATATGAGGTGCTGAATGGATGAATGAACTCTGGTTTTTCGCTGAAATTGCTCTGAAATCAGCTATTAAGTGGCCCTTTTTTGATTGAAGCGCTTTGTTTAAATCGTTGCGATTGTCAAACGTTAGAATTTCTAATTTCAATCCTAATTTTTTCGAGAGTTGATTCAATATTTCATACTCAAAACCAAATGAAATATTTTTATTTTTGAAATGACTCAACGTTGAGTTTTCACATAGAGCAATGAGCTTTCCTTCTTTAGCAATAGACTGAAAAGATTGAACCTCAGTATTTTCCAACTTGTCTCTTAGTCGCTCCGATTGAAGAAGAAAAATAAGTAAGGTAGATGTTGTAATGAGAATGGCCAGAGCCAAAACAATTAAGCGTCGCTCTCGTGTGTCAAGAAATGCCAAAAGTTTTTCGAGCATCTGAAATGTATTTTTCGAAAGTTTCTCGAATGTTTATCTCAAATGTATAGAAAATATTTGGTGTTTGATCTATTTGAGTCCTAAAGCTTAATTTTCTATGCAAATGTGAACTAATCGCTTCAACACTTGAAAAATCATAATACTGATGAATGTACTTGTTGATTTCTAAATTTTTCACAAAAGCTCGATGTTTCTTTGGAACCAAGCGCGGATTTTCATACACTTTGCTAAAAAAACAATCTATGAACACATCCAATTCATCGATATGAAATTTGTGCCACTCAGCGGCCAGCAAATGATCGAAAAGGATATCAATGGCGATTCCAGAAACTTTGGGTAACTTTTGAGAAATTAAATGCTTTAACTCTAAAACGTCCTTATGGTTGTCAATAAAATGGTCAATATCTCTATGCATTTTTATGCCTGCTCTGCCTTGATCTGTTAAGTCTAGTAGGGCAGTGCCTTTGTATTTATCACCTAATAAATTGAAAAGACGGGACTCAATTGTCTCGTTTTGAGAAAGATATAAATGACCGAGTAGATTCAAACTATTTTCCTTCGATCCAGTTGGTGATTTCTAAATCCAAAGGGCTTGTTCGTGGACTGATAACCTTATCAATTTGACCATTTTCATTAATGAGAAATTTTTGAAAGTTCCATTCCATCTCATAATCATCGATACCATTTTTAGACTTTTGGGTAAGGAATTGATAGAGGGGATGTATTTGCTCCCCTTTCACAGAGATTTTTTCCATCATGGTAAATGATACACCATAATTTTTTTCGCAAAATACTCCAATCTCTTCGTTCTCCAAAGGTTCTTGACTCATAAAATTATTGGCTGGGAAACCGATGATCTCAAAGTTTTGCCCTTTATACTTTTCATACAGCGCCTGCAAATCTTTGTATTGTGGAGTTAGGCCACATTTGGATGCAGTGTTCACAATCATCACTTTTTTTCCTTTAAAATCGCTCATGCAAATCTTTTTCCCTTCTAACGTATTGGCACATTGGTCGTGAATCGATTTTCGAGAATTAGCGCTTTCTAGATTGCTCATAGGACTTGTGTTTTTAGAATTGTTCGAATTCATGCAAGAAACGAAAAATAGGAAAATGAATGATAAACGTATCATGGTTTTTTCTTTTAATAACATGCAAAAATAGGTTTTTGTTTATTTCATCACAATAAATAAACTAATGAAATATAGAGGCATAAAAAAGGACAACCCGAAGATTGTCCTTTTCAAATTCTATAATTGAACGGTTTATTTGTTAACCATCACTTTAAAAGTAGATGTTTTACCATTTTCTAAAGCTAAAGTAAAAGTATAAACACCGGTAGATATGTTTTGAACATCAACTGTTAGGGCATTGTTTTCTACGTTTACTTGGTTTGAAGAAACCAAACGACCATTAGCATCAAAAATATTCAATTGAGCTGCTCCATTCATTCCATTCAATGGAATGTGAAGGAATTCTGTACTTGGGTTAGGATAAGGCGTTACTTCAACGATGTTGTTTTCTTCAGTGCTTACCAAATTCTTATCAATGAATTCAACACCAATAGAAGGTAAACCATAGAAATCCGTGAATCGACCTAGACCAGTTGTATAAATGTAATAATCTGGTTGAGCATTTCCATTTACACCTTCGTATTGACTTCTGTTGTCAAGTCCACCACCATCAAACAAGATGAAAATATCTTCATTGTCTGTACCAACACAGAATACATATCGAGCGTTGTCTTCGAGAATTAAAAACTCCTCATCTGCAGTTTGCACTGGAGCAAAAAACAAATCACCGTTTTCTGCACCAGATGGTATGTCAAAATCAGCATTCGCTACTAGTGTAACGTCAACCGCATAATTTGGATCGTTGATATCTGTAAACGTAGCACTCATTTGCCAAACTGTCAATCCAAGAAGTTCTCCTTCAATTGGAACGTCAACTGCGCCAGTTGCACCAAAGTGCAAACCGTGCAAAGCCAAACGGCTCGCATTAGGATGAGTAAATGCTGTACAAGCAGAAAAACCTGTTCCATCTGATGTTCTGAAGCCTGGGCCGGCAAGCATTGTACCGTCTGGGTTGATAGAAGAGCGCGTGAAAATCTGGTCATCACTAATCATTAAGTTGATAGAGTAACTGTTGTCACCTTCATATTCCTCTACTTCAGATACAGTCGAGTCTTCGTCGTACGTGGCAGTCAATGTAATTTCATACAAACCTGGATCCCAGGAAGCTGGAGCAAATGCTGGTGTAGAAACATAAATCTCTCCGCCCGAATTTAATGCAATACCTGTAACGGTTTGAGTGTACACAATATTGCCGCCGTATGTAATTGTTGCTGTAAATTGAGCGGCAGCTGTATTTTCAGAGCCATAGTTGTGTAACCATGCAGCTGGTGTGTAGCTGAATTCAGAACCATCAGTCGCAATTAGAGAAGGTATAGAGTTGCCATTTGGCAAATAAATATCTTCAGCGAAAAAACCTAAGTCATAATCGAAAAGGCCAAGTTTGTTTCCAATAAAGGCTTCAACAATGCCATTTTCTATTTCATTTCTTAATAGAGCACCAGTTTCTAAAGAAATCATCACAACAGGAACTGTAACTTGATCACCAACATCGCCAGCAGCCATGCCAACTGGACTACCTGGTACATTGTTGATTATTACCACAGCAATTGCACCAGCAATATTTGCATTCAAAGCTTTTATTCCAAATTGACAATTGCCCCGGTACACAACAGCAATTTTACCTGCTACAACTGCAGCATTAGTCAATTCCAAACAACCCAATGAATCAGCTGCTGTGCCATCAGTAACAAAAACTAATTGGCCTGTAACTGCATTTGCAGGATCATTTAAATCTGGAGTCAAAGCCCAATCGTCTGCCCATTCCATTTGATAATTCCCCTCAAATTGAGCAGGAGATAATACATTAAAGATGATTTGAGCTTGTAGCATCATTGTAGATCCAAACAAGAACAAGGTTAGTAACATTTTCTTCATGATAGATTAATTTAGTTTTGACAAATATAAGGATTACAATAAAAAAAACACCAAATTTGATTAAATTCATTCAAGTTTATTTTGATATAAATTTTTTGGTAAGCGAATTACCAATAAAATTCACCAAAGTAAAACACTTTTATTTTTTATTATGTGTTTAAAGAATTCAGCATTTAGAGCTATACAAATCGAGGGTCTACTTCCATTTCATACCCACAAGATTTGCAAGTGCGTGATTCTTCTGAGCTATAAAATTCTTTGAATCGAGGCAAAAAATCTCGTTCGATATTGTCAAGAGGGAAGCGATATTCGTGAAGTTTGTTGTTGCATTTATCACAAAACCACATCAAGCCATCTTGTAAGTCAGTATTTTTTCGAACTCTTTCTATCACCAATCCTACCGTATTTGGTCCGCGCATTGGAGAATGTGGGATATTGGAAGGCAATAAAAACATGTCTCCTTCTTTTATTGAGATATCTTGTACTTTGCCATCCAATTGCACCCGAACAGTGATATCTCCCTCCAATTGATAGAAAAGTTCCTCTGATTCATTAAAATGATAATCTTTCCTTGCGTTTGGACCGCCAACAATCATCACAATAAAATCTCCCGCTTCAACATATAAGTTTTTGTTACCTACAGGCGGCTTTAACAAATCTCGATTTTCATCAATCCATTTTTGAAGGTTGAATGGTGCTATCATAATTGTTTTGGTTTTTGGCTATTGGTAGTTAGCTTTTAATGGTGCGTTGTTTGTATCCTTTTTGTTTATACCTGAATTAATGGTCATGCTCACAAACGCGACCTTTTGCTTTTTTCTTATTGAATTCTTCGTTTAATTCTTGTTTGTCTAGCTCAAGTTGTTCTGTCGGTTTGATATTGGCCAATATATTCAAATCTGGTTGCCCAGCGTTTACCCAAGCCGTGTACCACATAGATCCTACACCTAATATAGAAGCTTTAAGTCTTCTTTCTACCATTTGATTTAAACGCAAGTGATACATTTGTGAAAACTCTTTAGAATACGTGCGCATTGTGCTTGCGCCTCGAGTTTCATAAACATATTTAATGTCTTCCGGAAGTTCAGCAGTTAATTCACGTTCGATCAATAAAACTGAATCGACACACATGTGAGAAACATAAACGACATCCCAAGCATAATCAATTACACTTTTCACGTAAGTCGCCTTGCCTACAAAATAGTCGTAGTTTTCTGAAAAGAGTTCTGGCAATCTAGATTCCCAAAGACCGTGAATACCATATTGATTGGTAAGCTGGCCGTTGTAGTTTGTTGTAGTGTGTAAAGGAACATGCGCATCTCCAACATAATGCCCTAAATCGGCAGAATATTTTAGAATTAAATCAACATTTTTTGATTTAAAAGCGTAGGTCAATTTATTCATCATTTCATTCAAATACCACGGCACAATGCCATAGGCTTGCAGTGTATCTTCCGAATATTTTTCAACAGCTCTAAACCAGAAGCGAGGCACTTCGTCGAAAGGACTAACACCATCTTTTCCGTAATGGTCGATATCTATATAGTGTCGTGGCGCTTCTCCCTCCACGGCATAGCGTCGTTTGTCTGGATCCACGGCATGCTCAGTAATATACTCTATGTGCAATTTGTAAAAACCTACCATCTCTGGGGGCAATGTAAAGACAGCCATTCTGTTGATTCGTTTGTGTCCGAAAAATCCCCACGCATTGGAGCAAGAATGATTGTTTATAGCGGAATTATGTGCTTTCGAGCCATTTTTTACAGCACCAAAAACGAGAAGTATTCCTAATGAAAGGCTACTGATTATTGCGAATGTCAACCAATTTGTCTTCATGAAGTACAGGTATAGCTAGAGATGTGTTAGGTGTAAGACAGAACTTAATATCCTCATTCAAATTTAGATTTTTCAAACGTCTTCTGTGTGAACTAGATTTGAGATATCCGAAGTAATTGTCTTTCGCCGAAAGATACAAATATTTTGCGGCAATCGATGAATCTTCTTCTGAAATAAATTTGCCCGTATTGATAAGATAGTCGGAAATGGCGCCAGCACAAATCGTATCTTCTAAATTAAATTTATTTTGCCATCCAGAGCAAAGGCATAGTGTATGCTTGTTTTGCTTTTCGAGCCAATGACATAGGGCATCCAAGTTCAATAAGGAACCAATCACGACTTGCTTGGCATCTTTTACCAAATGAATTGCTTTGGTTCCATTTGTGGTGGTGAGCACAATATCTTTGCCTCTGAGCTCCTCATTCATAAAACTAAAAGGTGAGTTGCCGAAATCGAAGCCTTCAACTATCTTTCCTTGTCGTTCAGCGCCAACTAAATAACCTTTTTTTTGGTATTCACGTGCAGTTTCGATACTGTCTACAGGTATAATAGATTTGACACCATTGTCGAAAGCTGCGCAGATGGCCGATGTTGCTCTAAGCACGTCTATAACAACTACAATCTCGTATTCCTCTTTGTACAGCTCGAACAAAAACGGTGAAAAACAAACTTCAATATGTTTTCTTTCTTCCAAAGCTAAATATTTTCCGCAAATATAGAAAAGTTTGTGACAGGCATTGTTCGAAGCTTTCTATTCGAGCGGTCATTTACCTTAAATAACTTTGAATAAGATGCATAAATTCTTTTCTCGTCGAATCATTGGATAAAAAAATACCAGTAAACGCACTGCTTGTCGTGCTTGAGTTTTGTTTTTGAACTCCACGCATCTGCATGCACATGTGATTGCATTCCAAAACTACAGCCACACCAAGGGGGTTCAGCGTATCTTGAATACAATCGCGGATTTCTAAGGTCAATCTTTCTTGAACTTGCAATCTGCGGGCAAAAGCATCAACAATTCTCGGTATTTTTGACAATCCAACGATTTTTCCATTGGGTATATAAGCAACGTGTGCTTTACCGAAAAAAGGCAGTAAATGATGTTCACAAAGGGAATAAACTTCGATGTCTTTAACAACTACCATTTCAGAATACTCTTCGCTAAAAAGAGCCGACTGAAGGATTGCTTTTGGATCTAAATCGTAACCATGTGTGAGAAATTGTATTGCTTTCGAAGCACGTTCAGGGGTTTTCAAAAGTCCTTCTCGCTGCGGATTTTCTCCACATCGTGAAATAATCTCTTTATATGCGATTTGCAGTTTATCTAGAGCCGCTTGATCGTAGGTCTCTTCTCTTTTGTATTTGGACATGATTTTTTGAACGTTTAATTTTTAAAAAGGTTCATTTCCCCCGAAATAGTCTACAAAGTTATTTTCAGTTTCAAGAATTCTAATTCTTGCAAGCTTGCAATTATGTTGATTTAAATGCGGCTGGAGTTCATCCCAAATGGCGATAGCTAAATTTTCTGTAGAGGGAAGAATTCCTTGAAGAAATGGAACATCGAGATTTAGATTTTTGTGATCCAATCGCTCTACTACGTATTCTTTAATTATGTCACTCATCAACTTGAGGTCTATAACAAATCCAGTGTCAACACTTGGTGTTCCTTTTACTGTTACTATAACTTCATAATTATGACCATGCCAGTTCGCATTGGCGCATTTACCAAAAACTTCAGCATTTTTTTCTTTCGACCAAGATTCATTGTATAATTTATGTGCAGCGTTGAATCTTTCTCGTCTTTCGATATAAACTGTCTTCACGGAATTAATTTTAGTGCAAAAATAGGTCGAATTCGAATAAGAGTTGAATTTCTTGCTCCAATTTTCAAAACATAGCATAACTTTATTGATTTCTTGGTGTTAAGAATGCTCAAGAAATAAATTAAATAGCATTGTTCTCCTAAATCAAGTGCTCCGCTTGTCGTTTTCTAGTATTTTTGTGCGCCAAATTATACGTATGAAGCTATATCTTTATTGTACCCTTCTTTCATTTGTTTCACAACTTCACGTTGTTGCGCAGCAGCAAGAATTTTATCCTTTGAGCGCTAAAGGGGAAATTCCTTTAGACTTTTCTACTTTTACTATTGAAAAAATATTTGAACAGCACCACAATCATGAGGAAGAATTTTCTGAACTTTCTCGTCGTGATCAAAAGTTGTTTTTGCGTGCTGTACACCAAGGGATTGATGAAATTTTGCGCTCTGGGACAGTGCTTTTTGGTGATCCAGCGACCGTCTATATAAATAAACTCGGGAAAAGAATTATTGGGGATGACGAATCGCTAATGAACCTCAGGTTTTATACGTTAAAAACAAATGTGGTGAATGCTTTTTCAACTAATCAAGGTATTATTTTCGTTTCTCAAGGTTTGCTTGCACAAGTGAATAGCGAAGCGCAATTAGCGTTTGTATTGGCTCATGAGATAGCTCATTACATTGAACGCCATGTAATTATTGGGTTTAAAGAAAATTTAGAATTGATGAATTCTCCAACGAGTATTTCTGAAAAAGTAAAGAGATACAGCGTCTATAGCAAAGATAAAGAATATGAGGCCGACAGAATTGGAATTCAGCTATATAACAAAGCGGGTTACAATTTGAATGATCTTTTTTCTGTTTTTGATTTACTCATATTTTCTTATTTACCCTTTGATTCTAAGGAAGTGAAACGAGATTATTTTAATTCTGACAATCTTTTTTTACCAGAATCATTTTTTAAAAAGCAGTTGCCTGAAATAAATGCTGAAGAAGATTACGATGATTCGCGAAGTACTCATCCAAATATTAAATCTCGAAAAGATCAATTATCTGGAGAAATTGGCAAATACGAAGCATGGGATTCACTATCGTCATTGACATCAAATGAAGAGTTCGAGTATGCGCGAAGTCTATGTAGAATGGAACAAATCAGAAATAATTTGTACGAATTCGACTATATTGGAGCCATGTACAATATAGTCCTTTTGGAAGACCGATTGAAAGACAATCTGCATTTCAAAAGATATAAAGCTCAGGCATGGCTAGGCCTTTTAAGCTTTAAGATAAGTGGAAAATTTTCTAATATCGCAATAAGCATAAACGGGATTCAAGGCGAACAGCACCAAATGCATCATGTAATTCGCGCTTTGAATAGGCGACAGTTGTCCACTTTGGCTATCAGAAACATCTATGACCTAAAACACCAAAATAGTGACGACGAACAAATCGATGCAATCTATCAAACTGCGATAAAATTGTTGTCTGAAGATGAGCGGTTCAAATTGAAGGACTTTTATGTCATAACTTACCAGCAGGCACTTGATTTGTACGGGCCTAATGTTGTTCCAAATGATGGTAATGATGGCGATAATCCGAATCAATTAGACAAAGTTGCGTTGGCTCAACAGCGCTTAAAATATGGTATTGGCTTTGATGGGAAAATTCCTGATGAGGAGTTTTATAAATTTGCACTTGCTGATATTTCCCAAGACAAGGAGTTCTCAAGACTCTTTGATAAAGCAGTACGCGAGCGTAAGGAGAAGAATGAGAAATCTGAGGAGCTTCTTTTATTGAACAAAAAACAGCGACGAAAATTAGTTTATAGTGAACAAGCTGATTTGTTTCGATCAGACATTAAGAATTTGATTCTTTTAGAACCGCGTGGTTTTGCGGTGAAAAAAAATGAGTTCGACGTGGTTTATGCAGAGCTATTGGAATTAAAATTGAAAGATGTATTTGAGAGTTTGGAGGTCGATTTCATGACGGTGCATAAAATAGGTTCTAAAGAGTTGAAAGGGGCGTCTGCGGATATCTACAATGAAAAATCGGTATTGATGAGTACCTTGACCCAGCTTTTAGAATATGAAGATTTGGTTTTGTTTCCTGTAGACTATGAAGCTGTACAAGAATTGAGGAAAAAGTACAATACAGACAAAGTGGCTTTTATTGTTTTAGAGAATTATCATGAACCTAGAATTTTAAATCTTTCGATTATTTCTGCATTCACAATGTTTCCCTTACTCTCGGTTTTTTCATTCAAAGCGTCAAATTTAATTGTGTTTAACGTAATACTTTTTGATTTAAAGAAATATAAAATTGAAGGTTTTTTAACTTATGAGGTAAATGGAAACCCAACTAAGTCAACTATTGAGGCTTTGGTATATGATGTGCTTAAAACCATCAGTATGCCCAAAACTAAACAACTAATTAAAATAGATCAATGAGAAAAATCACTTTACTCAGTTTTATCGTTTTTCTATCGTTGGGCGTTAAGTCGCAAGATTATGGATTATTCGGGAAGAAAAATCTTGTGGGTGTTCATGCATCTTGGTTTTTTAGATCAATTCCTCAATATTTTTATGCTGAGAAAATGTACCGTTTTAATCAACAGAGCAACGAATTGGTATCTAATTCACTTAGAAATCATATTTGGCATGCTGGATTTTCATACAGACGAGTTGTTAGTAAAAAACATGCGTTTGGTTTTCAAGCGGAATATTACACCCGAGCATTTGGCAATCCAATTCATACGAAGGATAAAAAGATAAATTTTAAAAGTGTTTGGACAGGCGACGGTAATCTTTCTAACAATATTTGGAGCAACGAACTTCAAAATACGGTTTCCATGATAGGCATGAAAATGACTAAATCCTCAGCGCAAGTTGTTGATTTAAAATTGATTTGGTCTAGAACAAAGACTATGTCCGTTTTACCAATAGGTTTAGTAAGCACCTTGGGTCTGGGCTTTCAAAATATATCTATGAACACGGCGAATCCAATCCATATAAATTCGCTTCAAATGGATACAACTACCATGAATTGGTCGAACGAGCGCGCCACGTATAAACTAAATAATGCTCCAGCAGGCTTTGCCAATGATTATTTTGGAATTGGTTGGTTGTGGGATTTAAGTTTAAATTATCCTTTGACAAAATCGTTGATATTTACCGTTAGTTCTGATATTAGAGGAACTACTTTCGTTTTTTGGAAAGCTAATGATGCACAGAGATTACAAGAATTTCCTACCCAAATCGACGGCACCCCAACCTTAGAGGGAATTATTCATGGGAGAAATATGTCGAAGGAGATTAGAAAAGAAATGTTGTTTCAAAATACGTTTAGAGTTGGTTTGACTTTTGCGTTTTAGCGCTTAAACTTCTGGAGCCAGCCGAAGAACAATGCTGTCAATTGCATCATGTATGTGAATTTGGCATCCTAATCTTGAATTGCCTTTTACGTGAAATGCTTGATCGAGCATATCCAATTCAGCATCGCTTTGCTCTGGCAAAGTAGTATCACTTTCCAAATAGCATTGGCAAGTTGCGCACATGGCCATTCCACCGCAGGCACCTTCAACTGGCAATTCATAGACTCTACAGAGCTCCATAACGTTCATGTTCATGTCTGTTGGAGCATCCAATTCGTGGCGGATTCCTTTTCTATCGATGATGACAACGGTAATAGTATTTTCCATAATTCTCAAGTACTGTGCAAATTTCGCAATTTGTTTTTAACGAACGTACGATAATTGTCAAAATAAAAAAAGCCATCCGCAAATTAACGAATGGCTCTTATATATATATGCGCTCCTTGCTATCCGTATTGAATCGGGAAACAGATCGCGTTTTGAAAAAACAATTTATTTAAGCAAATTGATATGCCCTTGAAATTCATAAACATTGTCGTTGTAAGGGTTTTTCGTTCTAACCTTCCAAATATACGTTCCTTGTTGTGCAGTTTTACCGTTATAGGTACCATCCCAAGGCACTTCAATATTGTTAGATTCCCAAACAACTTCTCCCCAACGATTAAAAATCAAAAGGTTAAATTGATAGATGTCTATTCCTTGGATGTACACGCGCCATCCTTCATTAAACGAATCATTGTCAGGTGTAAATGTATTAGGTGCAAAAATCAACACATCACTGATCACAGGCACATAAGTTGCGAAAGTATCTAAACAACCAAAATCGTTTGACACAATTAACGTTACCAAATATTCGTCTACCTCACCAAGTGGAAAAGTCGTTAAGGGATTTGTTGCGGTCGAGTTTTGAGGTTCACCAGCTTCGAAGTTCCAATTCCATTGAACAACGTCCGTAGATGATAAATCAAGAAAATTTGCAACTGGATTAAACATTACAGGTTGGCTTGGATACCAAGAGAAGTTTGCCGTTGGAAAATTGCCTATTTGTATGTAGTTGATAAATGTCGAATCATAAACACAGCCGTTTATTGTTGTAACAGTCATTGTTACGTTAAATGAACCTGCGTTAGTGTAGGTGTGAGAAAATGGTTGATTGGGACCAACATTAATTGTGCTGCCATCACCAAATTCAAAGAGTATACTGCTGATTAGAGTAGATTCTGTTGTGTTTTGGAAGAAAATTTCAGTTGGGTTACAGCCTCTAGTCATATCAGAAACAAAAGTTGGAGAGATATTAACTGGCCAGTTTACTGTGGCACAAAGTGTGTCGGCTGGAGAGCCGCATGCTTCTGTCAATACAACACAATACGCAGTCAATGGACTCGTTGGAGTTACTGTTACGTTTTGTCCTTGTGCGACTTGCACACCGTTGTTATACCAAGTGTAAGTATACGGACTACTTCCTCCGCTTCCTGTTGCCGAAAGATTTGCAGTAGCGTTGGGACAAATTTCTTGAGGGTTTGAAACAGATGTCAAAAGCAAAGCAGGAGGTTCATTTAGCACAAAATTTAGCTCAGAAGTGCAGCCATTGGCATCTGTAATAAACACCGATTGGTTACCAACAAATAAATCTGTTGCAGATGCGGTTGTTGAGTTGCTGCCACTCCAAACATATTCAAAAGGCGCAATTCCATTACTGATAGCTACGGTAGCCGTTCCTGTATTCGATGCATGGCACGTAACATCGGTTTGAGAAGCGATAGACGGCTGCATCGGGTTGTCCACTGTTACAGAGATAGTTGTAGATACAGTACAATTTTGACTTGATGTAATGGTACAAGTATATGTTCCAGCGGTAAGTCCAACGGCAGTTTGTGTGGTTTGTTGCAATGGATCGTCCCAGAGATAGGTAAGGGTACCCACTTCAGGAACCATAGTTGCCGTTGCCGTTCCATTTGAAGATCCGACACAAGATTCAAGTGTCGCCACCGAGGAAGCAGTTGGCTGGTTGTTGGCAACACTCATGTTGTAAACTCGGGTGCATCCTACTGCGTCTGTTATTGTTACAGAATGAATGCCAGTTATAACGTTTAATGCTGTTTGTGTTGTCTGGCCTGATGGTGACCAAGAATATGAAAAAGGCGGGTAAATGCCGATAACATTATTTATCGAAGCGGTGCCAACACCACCAGCGCAAAAGTCAGTTGTGGTGGCCATAGTTCCAGAAATTTGGCTGAATGAAAGCCAGGTTGTATCAGAAATCGCGAATGATGAGCTTTGCCCGCATCCACCCGTTAACCAATAACCTACTGTTCCTCCTGCAGGTGGAGTGGTTACATTCAAAATTCCATTGTTGTAAGGAAATGTTTGCCCTAAAGTATTTACCCATTGAACACCCGGCGTGAATCGATACCCTTCATTAGTCGTTGTCCATTGAGTTGAATTTCTGCCTGGAACAATTACCGCTTGAGTTCCAGTGGCATTGTGCAAACCATGAGTTGCAGTTCCTCCTGCCCATTGAAGACAGTTTGGCTTGTTCGCAATATGTGTTTCAACTACATTCGTCGTTTCGTAAATTTTAAATTGGAACGTTCCATAGGTTGTTGTGCAGCTGAACATCGGAATTTGATTAAAGGAAATTACCAATCGTCTATTTGGTGCGGTTCCATAGACTTGGTATCTGATGTAGTTACCAACTCCTGGTCCAACTCCTGGGTGCCAATCTTGCCATGGACCCATTACACAGTTTTTAGGCACATTTGCTGCGACACTTGGGATTATAGCTGAAGTAAAGGAGTTTGGTTGTGGTGTAGAAAAAGCCACCCAACCATTACTTCCGATTACAAATTGCGAGTATGTTGTTCCGAAAAAGCAGAAATTAAAACCGATATTAAAAAGAGCAGATTGCGAGTCATCTGAAAGATTTATTGCTGTTCCTGCGTTAAATGGATCTGGACCAAATGGAATATTTTGAACTTGGTAAGAACCAATACTCATACCTCCTCCAGCACTTGCTCCAATATCGTCGCAATCTTCAATTTGAGCTGTTTGCGTTGAGCAAACTGTTGCATCGTTGCTCAAGCAAACTTGAACTTGTTGTGCATAACATTGGCTTTTAATGAGAAAAATCACTGCTAAAGAAGTGATGGATTTGAGTAAATAGACTGTGCTGTTCATTTTGCAAAAATAATTCAAATTTTGAAAGTAATACTATAACGAAGATTTTATGTAATGGTTGTTTTTTTAAAAAAATCGCAACCAAAACAGCAATTCATTCGTTTCTTTACAAATTAGAATTTTAATTATGCGCTATAAGTTTTATCTTGTAATTCTCTTTTTTTCTTATGTTTCTCATTGTCAAGAAGATGTAGACATGTCTTTTGTTGAAGAGACCTTTAGTAATTCTAGAATTATTAATGGACATTCCAACGAAATACTAGAAAAGGGAGTTTTGGAATTTCGTGTGGAGCATAAATTTGGAGATTTAGCAGGCTCAAATGGAGGCGTTCAATCTTTTTTTGGTTTGGATAATTCTACGGATATTAGAATTGCTTTTGAATATGGTTTGCATGATAGAATCATGATAGGTCTTGGGAGAAGTAAGGGCTACGGTCCATATAGGGGATTGGTTGATGGTTTTGCCAAAGCACAAATTTTACGACAAACTGAGAATAATAAAATTCCAGTGTCAATGTCCGCAATGATTTCGTCTACAATCACTTATGCCGAAGCGACTGAGGATCCAAGTTTGGTTGCTTCTTATCCAGATTTTGCTCACAGGCTGGCTTACGCATCGCAATTAATAATTACTCGAAAATTTAGGAAAATTGGCTCAATTGCTGTTCTTCCGACTTATGTTCACCGAAACTATGTATCATTTGACGATCAAAACGGTTTGTTTTCTTTGGGAATGGCAGCACGCATTGGTTTTCTGAAGAAATTTGGTTTTGTAGCCGAGTACTATTACAATTTTTCTCAGCAGGATTTGAGGCAGGATTACAACAATAGTCTTGCTTTTTCTGTTGAATGGGTGACTTTTGGTCATGTATTTAGTATTTATTTAGCCAATGCAGGTGGATTTGGAGAACAACAATTCATTCCATATACGACTGGTGATTGGCTCAAAGGTCAATATAGAATAGGATTTGCAATAACTAGAAAATTTGAATTATAAAATGAAAAAGTGGATGGTTTTGTTTTGCGGAGGTCTTTTTTTTAGTCTTGCTTCTTGCAAGAAGGACAAGACTTTTGAACCTCAATGCACAGATGAAATATCTTTTTCTGTTGATGTACAGCCCATAATTATGAATTCTTGTGCCGTATCTGGTTGCCATAGTGGCGCCAATCCTACGAACAATATGAATTTCACAACGTATGAAAATGTATTTTTGCACCGTGAATTGATTGGTAAAAGTATTCGCCACGAATCTGGTGTTACTCCAATGCCTTTTGGTCCGCAATTGCAAGCTGATCAAATATCAAAAATTTCTTGTTGGATAGAGCAGGGCGCTCCTAACAATTAACCACAAAACAAATTAATTGGACTATGAAAAACACTACACGAATGACTTATTTTTCAGCTGTAATTTTGGCTGGAGTGACCTTGGTGTCTATGAGTTTTGAAACTAAAGGGGTTTATGAAACTTTTAATTCGAAAAATTTCCACAAGCTAAATTCTGGCGGAGCTTCTGCTGGTAATACTGGTGCACCAGGTGAGAATAACTGCACAGCTTGTCACTCTGGAACTATTCAAAGTGGGACAGATTTTAATATTTTGGAATGGACTGATGACACAGAAAACTATACTCCAGGAGCAACTTACAGTATGGAATTGACCTTAGACGATGCAAATGCTAAAAATGGCTTCCAATTGGTCGCCTTAAAGGCATCTGACAATACTCAAGCTGGAACAATTATTGTTACAGATGAGGTGCGTACGTCTCTTATTCCTGGTTCTGGTGGAAAGCAATATTTAGGACATAAAGCTGCTGGAAACACCTCATCGCAATGGACTTTTAATTGGACTGCTCCTGCAACTAATGTAGGTGATGTAATTTTGTACGTGGCTACTAATAAGACCAATAATAATGGCCAAACAAGCGGAGACGTAATTCGTTTGTCGCAACATACTTTTGCTGGTCCAACATTTAGCGTTTCATTAACAGAATATGATAAAATTTTGGCTAGTTTGGGTTTTATTTACAACAAGGAAACAGCTTTATTGACGCTTTCATTTACGGCTCAAGAATCAGAGTCTTTGCATATCAATGTTATGAATATCCAAGGTAAATCAGTTTTAGCGCATAGCCTTGGTTTGTCTTACCCTGGTGAAAACGAAAAAGAGATTTCTATGCCGAATGGTTTACCAACAGGTATTTATATCGTTAATTTTTTCGTTGGCAACAAGGCGTTCAGTGAGAAAATAATAATAGAATAATCAAAAAAAATCAATCCTAATCGATACTAGAGTTTCTCGAAAGAGTGTGCTATTATATTGATGTAAGATTTAAAGCGGGCAAATATTCTTTTATCTTAAGGGGATGATTTGACTTGCTTTATAAAGTTGTACGGCAGATGATTAGTCTCGCTTGTTTTATGTTTTTCTATGGGATTACGTCTTTTAAGCCTTATCAAAGAAGAATGTTGCGTTTAGAAAAGAGTAAGCTGAAGAAATGAAAATCGCGGAAAATACAAATTCGACCAACTTAAATCAAATACGAGATCATAACATGCTCTTGTTTTATCAAGGTATTTTGCTAAGATTCAAACGATTACAATACATTGGTTTTAAGTCAATTATTTTTTTTTTGATTTTACTTGTGAACTTTCAAAGTATTAGTACTTTTGCGCCGGAGAGTTGGCAGAGTGGTCGATTGCGGTAGTCTTGAAAACTATTGAACTGTGAGGTTCCGGGGGTTCGAATCCCTCACTCTCCGCAAAAGAAAATCCCATGTACAAAGTGCATGGGATTTTTTGTTTTCAGACGCGAAGAAAACTTCGTTTTCGTAAGTTTACGGAAAAAAAATCCGGGGATTAACCTACAATCTCATCGCTGACAATTTATTCATCAGTTCAGGTACAGTGCGTAAGCATATAGAAAATATTTACCGAAAATTACAGGTTAACAACAAAGTAGAGGCCTTAAAAGTGGCTGTTGAAGGCGGATTGATCTAACGTTTTGGTTGACTTTGTATCCTAGAGATAGATTTGGATAAGTAGCTAACGACTATATTTCTCCATTATTTTTTCGCCCAAGCTTTGAGCGCTTCGTCGATTTGTAATTTGTAATTGGGTCTGTTATAAAATTCAGCACCTCCTTTAAATTCAGCAACTTTTTTCGCCAAATCAAGGGCTTGAGCCTTATCTCCTTTACGTGCCAAAATTTTCGCTTTGGTCCACATAATGTGACATTCTACAAATTCTTTAGTTTGGTATTTTTCATCCCATGTTTTCACCTTCTTGAACATAGCATCGGCATTGTCAACCCAAGTAATTGCCCAATCTAAATTCATGTTAATTTCTTCCAAATATTCTGCTCCCTGAAGATATGGAGCCCATTTTGCATTTTCTGCAGCTGCGTCAGATTTGGATTCAACCTCCATTTTCAATTGATCCAAAAAATCTGTTTCAAAAGGAATTTCTATATCCATGTATTCCCATGCAACAGAAAAACTGCCATGAATAAAACTATACTGACTGATGCTCAAACTCAAGTCTTCTGATATACTGTTCCTTTTGCGCGGCACCACGTCCAAACGCAAGGCATCTTTAGTTTTGTCGTAGGTATAAGTACCCCATTGTGCGTGGTCTGTATTGAAAATCGCAGTCCATTTACCATGTGCATTCGGAACCAGAAAGAAAGCATATTTTCCTTTAGGCAATTTTTTTCCGTCAATAGTTACGTTAGTAGAAAACTCAACAGTCGTTGCGGCATTTGCGCCAACCCTCCACATTTCGTTGTAGGGAACCAAATCGCCCCAAATCTGTCTTCCTTTTACTGAAGGACTGCTCCAATTGAGATTCACTTGAGTGTAACCGATTTTTTGAGTAATGCTTTTTTCTGCACTTGAACGTGGTATCAAACCTCTGTAATATTGTGCAAAACCAAGACTAGGAAGAATTGCAATGAGAATAAACAAGTATTTCATAATTTTTATTTTAGGTTTTAACAGTTGAGATGAAGTGTTGTTTCTCTCTGGTGCTTAAAATATTTGGCATCCATCCAAAAAGTTCCAAAAGGCACAATCGACGCTGCAAGAGCAAGTAGTGTCGTTTTGTTGCTCCATTCAAATGAATATTTGGCTTGAATGACAGCTAAGATATAAATAATAAACAACACCCCATGCGACATACCTACGATTTTATTGGGATTCGGCATGTCCATGAAATATTTTAGTGGCATCGTAACGAAAAGTATGAGCAAAAAACTTATTCCCTCAACAAAAGCTATTATTCTCAGCCGACCGATTTCTGTTTTGAAAAGATGTAACATAAATTTGTGAATTTACGCAAAGATAAGGTCTAGGTTGATTTAGTTTGTTAGAAAATCTAGAATTATTTTATGTGTATCCACAATCTGTCCATTGCGCTTTGAATAGTTTTTCTGTAAGTATTTGCAATGAATAGAGTTTATCTTTGGCTCTTGGTCTTGTTTGGCTTTTTTAGGATAAAGTTTTTGATATTCGCAACCCACAACCCAATCGTGCTGCTCGCCCAAGTGTTTTTTTATTTTTACGTCTAACCAACCCAAAACGCGCTTAAATTTAGATTCGTTCAAACTTATATCCCAGTCAGAAATTATATTTTTGTAGGTCATGTTAGGATTGTTAGGTTTCGCAGCCATTATATCTTTGATTGCTAAACTATCAGGTTTCATGTCCTCAAGTCCCGGCATTTTGCTGATGAATTCAACACCTGATGCCAAAAGTGCAGCAATGATTTTCCCAGTTCTATGCGGACTAATTCTTCGGAATACTGAAAGCCAAAGTGCAATTTTGTCTACGGTATCTAAATAGCCTACGCCGTTGGCAGGAGAAAAAAGTACCACTTTGTTCAAATGCAACCTATTTTTTTGCCTTTGGGTGTGATGCCAATGATTCAGCTACTAATCCACCTCTACTGCATGCAATCACATCGATAGCGTTGTTGCCAAAACTTACATCTGGCATTAAGGTTTGAAGAAGGTGGTCAACATTGTGTGCCACATCAACAGAAAGAGAAGGGTGGTCGAATGCCAATATTTGTTCATAACCATGTAGGTTTATCATGTCTTGAAGGAAAGATTTTTTTCGGACAGAATCTTTATAAAAGAAATCCTTAAAAGTGCTGTATGAATCTACAAAAGTGCCGTGAATGAGCAGTAAAGTTTTCACATTTGGATTGATTTTACTTTGAGCTTCTTTAGGCAGTATGCGCTCTAAACAGCCCCCATAATTTTCTTTTTTATCTTCAAAGCATACGTCGTCTGGAACTTGATTTTTCGGATTGAACATATAAAGACCGTAGCGCTTTTCACCGAATGCTAGGTAAGTTGTGTTCTGACCTGCAGCTAATGCAAGTTTTTCGAGTGATTTGGCATAAAACGCTGATTCATCGGATATGCTTCTTTTGAATGAGATTACTTTGATGATAAAAGAAATGTCAAATTCCTCATGGGTTTCTTCAAATCCTATTTTATTGGCAAATAATCGAAATCGTATCTTCTTTTTGGGAATGGGTTCGATAAGAAAATTGATTTGCTTTTTAGTTTTGTCTAAAGTTCCGGGTATAAACTCCAAAAACGCATCAGGGTCGTCGTAATTTTGGTTCTCTGGTTTGCTGTAATCTACACTTTTTGCATATTGATAAAAGGCGATGGCATGTTCATTCGGCTCTAGAAAAACAGAAAGTCTCAAGTTTCTGTGGTACTTCCGAGTCCAAGTTTTGTTCATTTCAAGTTCAATGGAATCAAAATTGATATATCGTTCTTTGATATCTGTTGCGTGATTAAGTATTTCTGGTAACGAACTATTCAATTCAGAAACAAATTCAGCTGTTGCGCCATTGAATTTTGTGTTGTAAGTTTCTGAAAATTCAATTTCCTTTTTGGGAGAAAAGACAGAATCATCACCCCATCCTAAGGTACCCCAAATACCTGCCGCGCGAATTTCGTCTTGGCTAGAATCGGATTTCAAATTGCCTAAACGGATAAATTTTTTTAAATTTTCTGTCTCGCTTTAAAAGGTTTTTCAGCTCAAATCGCATATGCAAGTTTTATTTTACAAGCAAATATATTGATTGTGAACAGAATAAGTAATTCTGTCTTAAGAAATTTTGCAAAGAGATTGATTCAGTATCAGGATTCTATTTCATTTTTGAGTAAAGACAAACGCAACATATTGAGCGCAGCTAAAACTGACATTTGAATATTTCGATCTCTATTTCCTGAGAAGTGAAACAATTTGGACTCTACCCCCCCCTGATAAGCAAGTGCAATCCATACTGTGCCTACAGGTTTGTCTACTGTACCGCCATCAGGTCCTGCGATACCACTAGTGGCAAGGCAAAAATCAGACTTTAATCTTTCTCGCCCGCCTAGAGCCATCGCTTCAACACATTCTTTACTTACAGCGCCATGTTTTTCATAAATTTCTGGTAATACGCCAGCCAAAAGCGTTTTCATATTATAACTGTAAGTAACCAAACTGCCTTCATAATATTTCGAAGCACCTGGTGTTTTTACAATTTCTGAGGCCAAACTGCCCGATGAACAACTTTCTACAGTGGATAAGGATTTTCCAACTTTTAACAGTAATCGTCCCACAACATTTGAAAGCGTTTCGCCTTCTTTTCCATAATAATCGTCGCCAAGTATTTCAATGAGTTCTGCAATGTATTGCTTTACGATAGCTTCGTCTTTTTTTCCATGATAAGAGCTAATGCGAAGCCTCACAATTCCTGGTGATGGCAAATAGGCGAGAGATAGATTGGCGTTTCTGAGTCTGTTTTCCCAATCTTGTATTTTGTCCGCCAAAAACGATTCGCCACGGCCAGTAGTCATTGCGCTTTCGTGATACAAATCTGTGATTTCGTACTCCCGCTGCAAAATTGGAAATATTTTTTCTTCAACAAGTGGCTTCATTTCATACGGCACTCCCGGTAGAGATAAAATTAATGTTTTCCCATGTCTAAACATCATTCCTGGTGCTGTTCCATTTTCGTTGATAAGTACTTCGCAACATTCAGGTACAAGGGCTTGGTCTATATTTACCTGAAGCATCGGGCGATTAGAACGGGCAAAATAGGCTGTGTTTTTCTCTAATGTGGCTGCATTTAAGACCATTGGACTGTTAAAAAACTCGGCCAGTGTTTTTTTTGTGATATCATCTTTGGTAGGACCCAAGCCGCCAGTGATAAGCACCACATCAGATCGACTTGCGGATTCTTTAATCTGCGCCAAAATATCATCGCGTTCGTCTGTGATTATCGTTGTTTTGAAAACACGAATTCCTCTTTCAGCAAAAAAACTTCCAAGCCATGAGGCGTTGGTGTTGATTGTTTGTCCTATTAACAGTTCGTCTCCGATGTTGATTAATTCGATTTTCATAATTTTGTGTTCTTTTTTCTTTTAGTGCAGTTGACATCAAACTATATAGATTGATTATCTTCGCGGCATAGTTTTTGTCTAACAAATATTGGAAGACTTGGTTCTAATTTAATCGCAAAATAACATGAAAAATTTAAGAAGTTTTATACTTGCATCGATTTTGTTTTTACCGCTAAGCAGTTGTGATATTCTACAGCAGGCTTTAGTGGTTCCAAATGGTCCATCCCCTTTAACGAATGACGAGGTAATTAGTGGATTGAGAGAAGCGCTAACTGTTGGAATCGGCAATGCAACAAAGCTTACATCTGCAACAGACGGTTTTCTGAAAAATTCAGAAATATTCATTCCCTTTCCTGAACAAGCGAAAGTGGTTCAAGAATATGCCAACAATTTGGGATTAGGCGGTCAGATAGATAATATTGTCGTGGGTCTGAATCGTGCTGCTGAAGAGGCATCCAAAGAGGCAGTTCCAATTTTCGTGAATGCTATCAAGGGCATGTCTATTGGTGATGGTTTTTCTATTCTAAACGGTGGAGATGGCGCCGCAACAAGGTTTTTGATTGAAAAGACAACCAATCAACTGAAACAAGCATTTCTTCCGAAAGTGAAAGCCGCAATAGAAAAAGTAGAGTTGACGAAGTTTTGGCAACCACTTGTTTCAAAATACAATTTGACAACAAACATAACGGGTAAACCAAAAGTTCAAGAAGATTTAAGTGAATATGTACTTGATCGTTCGATTGCTGGACTATTTTTGATGGTAGAAAAAGAAGAAAATAAAATTCGCAAAGACCCTTTAGCGCGAGTAAGTGATATTTTACAGCGCGTTTTTGGGAGTATAGGAAAATAGTATTGTGAATTGGATATTTGAAAAGGGATGCTGTGAAGTATCCCTTTTTTTATGAACTGCATGTCTGATTCGCTCGCTGGTTCGAAGAAAATTCATCAATCAATTATATAGTAAAATATACCCATTCAACGAACTTGCGATTACCATCCAAATGGCATAAGGGAGTATAAGCAAACTTGCCCTTTTGAGGGTGGGGAAGTAGTGAATGAAAAACCACCAAACCAAAATGGTGAGCGAAACGATGATGGCCATGCCAAGCGCCACATTGTTGAAATGAAAGAATACGGGATTCCACAATACGTTCAAAATGAATTGAAGTGAAAATAAACCGATAAATAAATTTTTGTTTTCTATTTTTGGCCAAAGCAGCGCGAGATATATCGAGAAACAAATCATTATCGATGTCCAAGCAAATCCAAAAACCCAACCCGGTGGAGTCCAAGGAGCTTTATTAATGTTAGAGAGCCATTCAGATGCCACACCATTTCCAGTAAAAAAATTACCGAGGCCAAGTGCTCCAAAATTTATCAATAGAAAAACTACAATTCTTAGCGTTATATTCATTGTGTTATTGGTTTATAAAAATCACAGCTCCTTTCTCAAACGAGCTACAGGGATATTCAATTGTTCGCGGTATTTGGCAACAGTTCTTCGGGCAATATTATAACCATTTTCATTAAGAAGTTCTGCCAAACGATCATCTGTTAATGGTTTGCGTTTGTGTTCATTTTCAATAGCTTCTGAAAGGATTTTTTTTACCTCTCTGGATGACACCTCTTCACCACTATCTGTAGAAAGAGATTCAGAGAAGAAATATTTTAATGAAAACACGCCATAATTGGTTTGAACATATTTGCTGTTGGCCACACGAGAAATGGTCGAAATATCCATGCCTACAAGTTCGGCGATGTCTTTAAGAATCATTGGGCGAAGTTTGGTTTCATCACCAGTTAGGAAATATTGCCTTTGGTAATCCATCATTGCCGACATGGTCACAAAAAGGGTGTTTTGGCGCTGTCTGATGGCATCAATAAACCATTTTGCGGAGTCTAATTTTTGTTTGATAAAAAGCAATGCTTCTTTGTCTGATTTGGATTGCTGAGCACCTTCAGAATAGCCGCGCATCATGTTTTCGTATCCTTTTGAGACTTTCAAATCTGGAGCGTTTCGTGAATTTATGGTAAGTTCTAATTTCCCTTCGCTTTCGAAAATAATAAAATCTGGCGTGATAACGCTCATGTCTTTTTGCGATTCCTTCATTGAGCCTCCTGGCCGCGGATTTAACTTGATGATTTGGTCAATAGCATCTTTGAGCTCATTTTCAGTAACTTCTAGTTTTTGAGCGATTCTCGTATAATGTTTCTTTGTGAATTCGTCAAAATAATCTTCTAAAATGGTCAAAGCCAAAATCCTCGCCAAATTTGCACCTGACTTGCGTTCGAGTTGCAAAATGAGACATTCCCTCAAATCTCGAGCCCCAACACCAGCAGGGTCAAGGTCATGTACTATTTCTAATACTTCTAAAACTTCTTCTTCAGTTACTGATAAATTCATCGAAAAGGCCAAGTCGTCTACAATATTGATCATTGGTCTACTCAGATATCCATCGTCGTCAATATTGCCGATGATGATTTCTGCTATGGTTTTTTGCTTTTCTGATAGGTAACGCAAATCAACTTGTTCTTTAAGTCGTTCATGGAAACTCACGCCTTGAGATAGTGGTACGTGATATTCATCGTCGTCTGCACCTTTGTTGTTTACTGATGTTTTGTAATCCGAATCGTCTGATAAATAATCGTCGATGTCTATTTCTTTTTCAGATTCGGAGCGCGTGTCATCATTCTCTTCGTAATCATCATTGTTATATTCATCATTGTCATTGTATTCTTCATCCGCTCCTTCTTCGAGCGCAGGATTTTCTTCAAGCTCTTGTTTGATTCTTTGGTCAAGTTCCATGGTTGGAATTTGGATTAACTTCATCAACTGAATTTGTTGAGGAGATAACTTTTGAAGTAATTTATGTTCGAGTCGCTGTTTCAGCATAAAGGCATTTTTTCTCTGATGAATCTTGATTGCAAATCTAACAAATCCTAAGAACAACGGTCAAATTTTGGATAACGTAGACAAAAAAATCGCAGTACTTTACGGGCACTGCGACATGTAGTTTATAAGTCTCTTGAATTTTACTTTTTCAAGAGGAGTTCAATTTTTGCAAAGTCGGCCGACGCATTGATGATATTTCTAAAATCTGCGTATTTGCTCGCTGGTAATTGTAAGTCTTGGTACCATTCTTCAATCGTTATAACCAAAATGTTTCCATTCAATACATAGCTTGAATGAAATTGAGCAGCGACTTGGCCTTTATCATTTGTCACTTCGAATTTTTGTGTCAAATCATCCAAGTTTTCACAGCTATATCCATCAGGTAAAGTTATTTTCAAAGATCTTTTATACCCCCTTGAAAAGCCGTTTTCTATTGGCAATTGGCGAGTTTCTTCTTCATACAAATCGGATTGTTCACCGATCAACATACCTACTTTGAAAATCAAATTGTCGCCATCTGCTTTCAACAGAGCTTTGCTCGATGCGCTTGCTTTTACGATAAATGGTTTAACGTTGACATCCGACTTTTCTGTGTTTAGGTATTCCGATTTCACGATTTCCATGTCTTTATCCATGAATCGAATAAGTGCGTTGTCGTATTTGACGCGTTGCTCAGCATCTAATTTATCAAACGAGGGCTGATAATTTGCTGCAAAATACCCAGTCAACGTGCTCAAAAAATCAATATCTACGCTTTTGAGGTCACTTGCAAAATTTACAATTACCTCAGTTTCTTGTGTACTGAAGTCTCGATTTGGAGCGTCGATAAATTTAATAGTGCCAAGCCCAGAAGCTAGATCTCCTACTGTGATTTGTCGGATAAATAGCGCATGGTTGTTTGTTAGAGAACTTGGTATCATCCCCAAACGACAATAGGAAGAGCCTGGGTCCATAAATTTCTTTTCACTATTGAGATATAAGATAATATTGTCGAAAAAGTAGTTGGTTTGAAACTCCTTGTCGAAGCGGTAATCATATCTATCGCATGTGACTACTAGTTCATGTTCGATTTTGGAAAGTTTGAGCGCATTCGCAAACAGTCTAACAGCGGCATCGGTAGATATAATGTTAAAATTATACATATTTTCAATATCAAAGACATTATTTAAACCTGGCAAATTGAAAACGAAGAAGTTTGTTTTTAAATGGTTTTCAAGAGCAATAACTTTGTCTTTATCGGTTTTTTGCAATTTCATTTTAGACTGTTTCATCACTTTTTTGATGATTGCAAGTTCTCTTTTGGAAACTTTATACGTGTTATTGTAAATGATGGTAGAGAAGCCTTCAAAAGTATAGACATTGCGCTTTTTACCAAGTTCGTACCCATCTAATTTGAAGATGACGCTTCGCATGTTGGCATAATAGTTGCTAAATTTCTCACGTTTTATTCCAACTACCATTTTATCGGTGAATCGATAAACCGATCTCACTTTATTCGTAGAATCTTTTACAGCTGTAGGAGCATTGTTGTATGTTTTGATTAAAAAACTAAACTCTTTGGTGGCGTTCAATTCATACTCGAATTGCTGTATTGGAATCTTGCCCTGATAAATAAAGTAAGTGCCACTCAAACTTGGGTTAGGGGTTTTTTCAACGAAAAAATATTCGAGTTGATCACCTAATTTGAGTGAGGATAAATCGTAATATTCATAAGTGTCCTCTTCTTCCTCTTCTTCTGAAGTTTGACTTTCTTCTTCTTCATCTTCTTCCTCTTCTTCCTCCTCGCTTTTAGGCCTTTGACTTTCTGGTTTTTCTTTGATATCTGATTTTTCAAATGTAATAATCGTTCCATCTTTTTTTATGATACGCACCTGAAATTGAAGGATCTCCCGACTGTTTGAAACCGTTGGCAATTCCAATTCTTGTCGAACTTTAAGGGCAACTTCATCGTTTAATTGTATAATGAAATGGCTCGATTGAATTTTTGTGATTTTGTCTTCTACTGTATTGTAATTGATTTCAATGAGTTGCTTTCTTAAAATGTACACTTGACTTTCAGTCGCAAATTGAGCATTTTGTGTAATGTATTTACCGTTTCCCCAATTATAATTTTCTAAGTCTTGAGCGTTTAGTTTCGCAAATCCTAGAATTAGTGTTAGGACAGTAACATATTTAAAAATTTTTTTCATTTTGTAGGTTTAGAAATTATTTTTTTTCTGAAATTACCACACCGTTATAGTATTCTCTCGTTACAACCAATTTTCCATTTTGGTCATATTCCTTTTCTATACCATTCTTGTTCCCGAAATAATAATTGCATTCGGTGAATATTTTTCCGTTGAGGTGGTATAGTTTCATTTCACCATGTCTGTATCCTAGTGAATATGTTGTGGTGTTATAAATTCTTTCTGATGAACTATTGAAGCTTGCTAATCCATCTATATTTCCATAAACATAGGACTTTTGTTCGAAAACTTTTCCCTTGATATCATATACGGTATAGCTGCCATGGTATTCTCCAAAAGTAAGGTTCGTTTCTAACGATTTAGTTCCATTTTTATAGTAACAAACAATTTGCCCGTCATTGACTAATGGAATTCTTTCTTTTACGTTACCGCTTTTGTCCAAATAGGAATAGGCAATTAGAATAGCGCTTTCGTAATAAAAGATAGCATAAACTTCACCAGAGGGTAACATCATGCGCACTTCTCCTTCAGCCTCATCGTTCACATAGGTCATCTTATAGTGTAATGAGCCATCTGGGTGATAATTAAAAGACTCACCATCCAAGATGTCGTCCTTGTACTCTGTTTTAGTTGCTATTTTACCATTCCATCGGTAATCAATTTGCTGGCCATTTTTCATGCCATGTACATAAGTTACTTCGCTGCTTTTTTGACCATTTGGATAATAGTCAATGAACAAGCCATTTCTTCTTCCATTAAAGAACTCGACACTGCTAGAAATTTTATTGCCAAGAAAATAAGATTCAGAAAGCCCATGTCTAACATCATTTTTATAGTGTTGTTTGGCTAAAATATCCTTGCCGTTTGGGTTGGGAATTAGCACTTCTCCATGATAGTAATGAACAGTATCCAAAGAGTTTCCGACTAAGTCAAAGTGTATAGTTTTTTGAATGTCTCCATCTCTGTTATAATGTCTGCGGTACAATATTCCTTTTGATGAATAGTCGTCTGACCAACCGGTAATCTCACCTTCAACATAATATTCTCGGTCACTTAAACTGCCGTCGAGATAGTAAAAATACCACATTCCAGTCCGACTTCCTTCGGAATAGTAACCTTCTGTTTTCAATTCACCATTCGGATGATAAGCCAGAACAAGACCGCTCATTTCGTCGTCTACATAGTTTTCAAGCACTTCTGTTTCGCCATTTGCAAAGTATGTCGTCGACTTTCCGTTGATTTTACCTTTTTCGTAAGTATGCTCTGTTTGTTTTATTCCGTTTTCATTAAAATAGAGCCATTTACCCGTTTTTAAGTCATCATCGAATTGACCTTGCGTAGTTAAAACTCCTCGAGGGTCATAAAATTTAAAACTAATTTTTTTTCCTGATCGTTTTTCTTGAGCTATAATTTTTCCTGATTTATCGTAGAATTTAAATGCTTGTAATTCACCCGCTTTAAACTCCATTTCGTAGTGCAATTTACCATCTCTGTCGTAGGTTTTTTGTATGGCATTTTTCTTACCGTTTTCGTCAAATTCCGCTTCTTCTTTTAGTTTGCCATCATAATAATAACTCACCCATGAACCGATTTGAATGTCATTTTTGTAGTTTCCTTTGGAGGCGATTTGACCATTGTTGTAGAAGGATTCATAAGCATCAATCTTTTTGGCTAGCAAATAGTTTCCTTTTTCACTTATTTTTCCATTGCGGAAATAAAACGTGTAGGTTCCATTACGTTCATCATTTTTAAAATTGATGATAGCGCTTAGTTCACCATTGGTATGATACTCACGAACTTCACCTTCCCATTTATCATCAACTAGGTTTCCTTTCAATTTTAAGGTGTTGTTTTCATGAAATTTAATGAATTCTCCAGTCCGTTTGCCCATAATATGGTAGTCAATCAGCATGGTATCGCCACTCGGATAGAAAATCAATCTTTTTCCATTGCGCTCGCCAGATTTCATGTTGACAACAATTTCTGGACTGCCATTTTCATAATAATAAGTCAGTAGACCGTTGAGTTCACCATCTACGAAGGTCAATTTGCGGGATAAAAATCCAGAAATCTCATCGTAAATAATCCATTCGCCATCACGTTTACCGTTATTATATGGACCAATTCCAACAGATCTGCCGTTGTTACCATCAAAAAGCTCCCAATTCCCATTTCTATCTTCGTGGGATTGGCCAATGCCTCGACCCGTAATATTTTGGTCGCCAAGATCGATATATGCTATTTGTTTTTCACCATCAAACTCTATGTATTGCCTCGCAATGTATGGTCCCACGTTTGGTATCAACCATTTAAAAAAAGCTGCAATTCTCTTTCTCCCTTTGATTGCTGGTGCTGATGCCTTTCCGTAATCTGGTCCGATAAGAGAAACATAGGTTAGCGCATCAAAAAGTTTTCCATCATATATAGCAGTGTATAGTGGCACGTAATGTTGCATCCAAAATCCATCAGCTTTTTCGTCATAAATCAAAGATTCAAAAATCACTTGGAGTTGTCTTGTGTAAGCGACTTGTTTGATTTTACTTTTGAGTTTAAATTTTGAAGAAAGTGAAATTTTAGTTTGAATGATTTTATCTATACCATTAAAGACATCTCCGTCGTCGAAGATAAGTCCTTTTGGTTCGCTTTCGAAATCAGAAGTTGAAATTTCCTCCATCAAGCCATGGATGTACGATTTGTATTCTAGGTCATCTTCAAAAATTGTGGCGAATGTCAAAGACAATAATGCTTGTGTCTGACGACCTTCATGTGCAGCCATCTCCCCCAATTTTACGTGTGAGTAGACATGCAAAGGATAAGCTTGTATGGCGCGTTGAAAAGCATACATCGCTTCTTGATGGCGTTTTAAATCTTGAAGGATTAGCCCTTTTCGATAATACAACAAATGGCTTTCACTGAATTTTTCTAACCCTTCTTCAACAACGGCTAATGCTTGCTCGTGTTTCTCCATTTTACTCAAAGAATGCGCCCAAGTGTTATAAACTCGATTGCCGGCGGCAAAAGGAAGTTCAGCCATTATTTTTCCGATTTCAGCTACTTTAGGATAGTTTTCTGAGCGGCTGTACACCAACTGTAATCGATATTGTGCCTTCAAAAATAAGGAGTCTTGTTCTGGAATGTCTTCAAGCAAATCTTGAGCGTCTTCGAATTTTTCATTATCAATAAAGTCAATCGCCTTTAAATAATCTTTGTAGTAATTACTTTTGACTGCGTTTTTTTGAGAGCTCGCTGCTAAAGTGCACAACGAGATTGTTAAGGTGATTATAATCTTGTTCATCTAGATAATTTAAGTGATGCGAATTTAATAGATTATATTAGAAGTTTGATTAAAAAAGACAATTCAACTAACAAATTATCATTCTTCGCATTTTGAGAACCAAAAGTAGATAGTTTTGTTACAAACTTTGATTAAAATAAGTTGAAATGATTGAACCTCAAGAAATCTTAAAGTCGCTGCAGTGGCGTTATGCTTGCAAAAAATTTGACTCCAGTAAAAGAATATCCGAAGACCAACTAGAGCTACTTTTAAACGCCTTTAATTTAACAGCCACATCTTTGGGCATGCAATTGATGAAATGCGTTGTAGTGAGTAATCAAGATTTGAAGGAGGAGATGGTTTCGTTTTGCCATGGACAAAGGCAAGTTGCGGATTGCTCTGAAGTACTCGTGCTTTGCAGATTTAACACTGTCGAAGAGAAACATGTAGATGAATATGTGCACAGATCAGCTACGATTAGAGAAATGGATATGAACAGTTCAAAAGTTCAGGGCTTTCGGAATATGGTTTTATCAACTACAAATTATTCCGACGAAAGAAAACTACATTGGATGACCAATCAAGTTTACATCTCTTTGGGAAATCTTTTGAATACTTGCGCTATGCTCGGAATTGATTCTTGTCCCATGGAGGGTTTTCTGCCATCAGCCGTCGACAAAATGTTAAATTTAACAAACTTTGGATTGAATTCTGTGCTTCTTTTGCCAGTGGGTTATCGTCATGAAGAGGATGCGTATTCTAATTACTCTAAAGTACGCAGAGATTTTAATGATTCAATTATCCGAATAGTCTAATGCCTCTTGTCCTTACAACTCTTTAAAAACATTTTCTGATACTACGTACTTTTACGTATTCTTCTTGAATTTATTATTTCGGTCAATAAAATTTAACATTGTTGTCCGATAAAACTAATTAAAAAGAAGCCAATATAATTGACTTCTTTTATTAATCGTAATTTTGAGTTGCAAAATTCCAAATACGATGGGTAAAAGTAACTATTTTTCAACAAAATCTGTT